>Ga0302122_10000186_pt1 | contig 35028 bp, 33 predicted proteins | sample CB21_SCM_MG_FD_203115 | JGI IMG/M metagenome (GOLD analysis project Ga0302122, IMG submission 203115) | Marine microbial communities from Western Arctic Ocean, Canada - CB21_SCM | ecosystem: Environmental > Aquatic > Marine > Oceanic | place: Canada: Western Arctic Ocean | collected 2017-09-28 | reverse complement strand
TCGGAGAGCACCAGCCCAACTAATGCCGAGGTCGCAATAATGAGAGCACTGCCAGACATCATCAGTGCCTGGCAAACAGCGAGAATCAGTACATTGCGCCGTAGCGCTCCTACAAAAAGCATAGTGCTGCCTTGTCCGTTCGTCCTAAGACCTGGCTTACTGATCCAGCCCGTCTATGCCCGCCAGAACATGTAAAGGTGGTGGATGCAGCAGACGTCGGGAACTCACATGCTGCGGCGATATTTTCCACCCACTTGGAAAAGCGTGTCAGTAAGTTGGCCCAATGAACAGCACCGAGCCGCCGCCATTAGTGGGTAAAAAACATTCTCTCCACGCAAAGCGGCATCTTTGACGGCATCAAGTGCCGGATCGGTCTGGCTTTCATGACGGCGCTTAAAATCGGCAAGTCGGTCCAGCTGCCCCTGTTTTTCCGTTTCGGTACCTCGAGCCAACTCTACATCGACTGATGTGCCAACCACGTCTTTGACAAAAGAGTTAACACCGATGATCGGGTAACTGCCGTCATGTTTGCGGGTTTCATAATACAAAGACTCTTCTTGTATCTTGCCTCGCTGGTAACCGGTTTCCATCGCTCCTAAGACCCCACCGCGCTCTGCCAGGCGATCAAACTCTGCGAGTACTGCCTGCTCAACCAGATCGGTAAGCTCCTCTATGATGAAACTGCCCTGATTGGGATTCTCGTTACGCGCCAGCCCCCACTCACGATTAATGATCAACTGTATAGCCATAGCTCTGCGCACCGAGTCTTCGCTAGGAGTTGTCACTGCCTCATCATGGGCATTGGTATGCAAACTGTTGCAGTTATCGTAAACCGCAATCAAAGCCTGAAGTGTGGTACGAATATCATTGAAACCCATCTCTTGTGCATGCAAAGAACGACCCGAAGTCTGGATATGGTATTTCAGTCTCTGACTGCGGGTATTCGCACCATAACGCTCCCGCATGGCAACCGCCCAGACCCGCCGCGCGACGCGCCCCATCACGGTGTACTCGGGGTCCATGCCATTGGAGAAAAAGAAAGACAAGTTCGGGGCAAAATCATCGATCTCCATACCACGGGCCAGATAGGATTCCACGTAGGTAAAACCGTTTGCCAGGGTGAGTGCAAGTTGGGTAATCGGGTTAGCGCCTGCCTCGGCAATGTGATAGCCGGAAATTGAGACCGAGTAGAACTTGCGCACCCGGTTATCAATAAAGTACTGCTGAATATCGCCCATCATGCTCAGACTGAAATCAGTGGAAAAAAGACAGGTGTTTTGCCCCTGGTCTTCCTTGAGGATATCGGCCTGTACCGTGCCGCGGACATTTTCCAGCGCCCACGACCGAATTTTGGATAACTCCTTTGCATCCGGATCGCGGCCTTGCTCATCACAAAACCGCTCGACCTGCTGATCAATGGCAGTGTTGAGAAAAAATGCCAGAACAGTCGGTGCCGGACCGTTAATGGTCATGGATACAGACGTGGTGGGACTGCAAAGGTCAAAACCCTGATAGAGCGTCCGCATGTCCTCCACGGTGGCGATAGAAACACCAGAGGTGCCGACCTTGCCGTAGATATCCGGGCGTACTGCCGGGTCGGATCCATACAGAGTCACTGAATCAAAAGCGGTAGACAGACGCTTGGCTTCGGAATTAGCAGACAAAAGCTTAAAGCGACGATTGGTGCGCGAGGCGTCACCCTCCCCTGCAAACATACGGGTCGGATCTTCGTTCTCGCGTTTGAACGGGAATACCCCTGCGGTAAATGGAAATTCTCCCGGCACGTTTTCCAGCAACTGCCAGATCAAACGATCCCCAGCGTCGGTATATCGAGGCAGGCTGACACGAGGAATACGGGTGCCAGACAAGGAGGTATAACTGAGAGCCTGCTCCCGCGCTTTACCCTGTACACGAATGCTCAGACTGTCCTGGCGGTAGCGTTCAATCAAAGAATCGAATTCATTGATCCGTTCCAGGATTTCTGCGCCTAGTTTCTCGGCCACATCCTCAGCAAGCGCCTGAAGATTTTCGTTTGGCTCTCCCGCCGCCGCAAGCAGATCGATACAACTGTGCAGGTGCTGGTATCGACGCGCCAAAACCGCCTGGCTTTCCGCCTCCTTGTGGTAGAGGCGAACAGCATCGGATATCTCAGACAGATAACGCTCGCGACCGACGGGCACTACATCAGCGGGTTTCAAATTCAACTGTGGATCAGGCAACAGCCCGAGGCTCGGGGTGAGTCCGTACTCCACCAGGGTGGTATTAAGTGCCCGGTACAGTGCGGTCACGCCTTGGTCATTAAAATGTGATGCCATGGTTGTATATACCGGCATAGTCGTGGGCTCAATACTGAAGTCGCCACGGTTACGCTGCACCTGCTTACGTACGTCCCGCAAAGCGTCCTGAGCGCCTTTGCGATCACACTTATTGATCGCGATGAAATCCGCGTGATCCAGCATTTCGATCTTCTCAAGCTGTGATGGGGCTCCAAATTCCGGTGTCATAACATACAGCGCACAATCCACCTGAGAGACGATGCCGGCGTCACCCTGACCAATACCAGGCGTCTCGATGATGATCAGATCAAAACCGGCGCACTGGCAGGCGGCGAGGATGTCCCCGATCTGCGGCGGTATCTCGGCGCTCGCACCGCGAGTCGCCAGTGAACGCAAAAATACGGCGTCCCCGTCAATCGCATTCATGCGAATACGATCCCCAAGCAAAGCGCCGCCGGTCTTACGTCGAGTTGGGTCCACTGCAAGCACCGCCAGGCGCAGGCGATCGCCGTAATCCATACGCCAACGCAGAATCAACTCATCAGTCAATGAAGATTTACCCGAGCCACCAGTGCCGGTGATCCCCAAAATCGGTACCCGACACTCTTCACGCGCTGCGCCCGCGCGGATCTGACGCAGAACAAATTCACTGGCAGTCCCATTTTCGATCTCGGTAATCAAGCGAGCCAGTTGCCCGCCATCATGCCCGTCCAGTCCGTCCAGGCTCTCTTTACCCTGATCGCCAGGATAAAAATCGGCTTGCGCCATCATGTCATCGATCATGCCCTGCAAGCCAAGACGCTGGCCGTCCTCTGGCGAGTAGATACGGCAGACCCCGTAATCGTGCAGCGCACGGATCTCTTTTGGAACGATCACACCGCCGCCGCCGCCGAAGATACGTATATCTCCCCGGCCGCGCTGGCGCAGCATGTCGACCATGTAGGAGAAGAATTCACTGTGGCCGCCCTGATAGGAGCTGACAGCAATGCCCTGCACATCTTCTTCGATAGCCGCATCAACAATTTCCTGAACACTACGATTGTGACCGAGGTGAATTACCTCTGCACCAGAGGCCTGTAGCAAGCGGCGGATGATGTTGATGGAAGCATCATGTCCGTCGAACAAGCTCGCCGCCGTAACAAAACGGATCCGGTAGCCCGGATCCGGGTCGGATCGGGTTCCTGGGCTGGACAGGGGGGGCGCACTCTGACTCATCGTTACTATTTTCGTCGTTAGATTGGGCGAAACATTTTAGTTTCCGTTTACGTAAACGTCAATTGAAGTTATACTGACATTATGGCCATGATGATGCAAACCAACCCTTCCGGCGACACCCACATTACTTCCTACTCGATCTCGGATCTGGCCCGAGAATTCGGGGTGACCACTCGGGCAATTAGGTTTTATGAAGACGAAGGGCTGCTGCGACCTGGGCGATCTGGCCGACAGCGAGTGTATCGTACCCGCGATCGTGTGCGACTGAAACTGATTCTACGTGGCAAACGCCTGGGCTTCTCGCTAAACGAGGTGGGCGAGATTATCAATATGTATGACTCCAATCCCGGAGAGGCGGGTCAATTACGTTATTTCCTGGAGCAAATCCGCCAGCGCCGCGAGACTCTAAAGCAGCAGCACCACGATATTGACGTAACTCTGCAAGAGCTGGATACCATAGAAGCTCAGTGCCAGGACCGTCTGACCACCCTGAGCTGAGCTCCCTCAGGGTATCATCCTCTTTCGCCCTATTCGCGCAGCGAACCGCACGTGCTCACAACTCAAAATCCCAGTACTGGAACGCAGGTGCTGCTGGTGCTTGCCTGCCTGGTGATCGTGATCGCCGGCCTGAAAGCGGCCAGCAGCATTGTAATCCCCCTATTGATGGCCATTTTCATAGCCATTATTGCCTCAGCCCCCCTACGGTGGTTGCGCCGGCGTGGATTGCCCACCTGGGCCGCCATAACCCTGATTCTGTTACTGCTGGGCAGCGCACTCATCAGTATCGGATCACTGATTGGCGCTTCCATTGATCAATTAAGCAATGCCCTACCGCGTTACGAGGCGCAACTGAGCAGCCTGATCAATAACGTAACGCTATGGGCCAGCGGCCTTGGCCTCACACTGCCGGCGAGCGGACTTGAAGAGTTGATCAATCCGGTGGCAGCGGCCCAGTTGTTCGGGCGTCTGGTGAGCGGATTCGGTGGTCTGCTGGCTAACAGCATGCTGATTATCTTTACCGTACTGTTTTTGATGGTGGAATCAGCCACGATTCCCGACAAGTTGCGTGCGATTTCAGCGGACCCAGATAAAACCATCGGCAACCTGTCTACATTCATGGAGTCGGTTAACAGTTACCTTGTTATCAAGGCGTTGATGAGTTTTATCACCGCGCTGGCGATCACGGTCTACCTGCTGGTACTGGGTGTGGACTTCGCTGTCCTTTGGGGCGCCATCGCTTTTTTCATGAATTTCGTACCCTATATTGGCTCGATTATTGCGGCCGTTCCGGCGGTGACCCTGTCATTGATTGATGCTGGACCTGTGATCGCGTTAGCCGTCGGGGCCGGCTTCCTCGTGGCGAACATCGTCGTCGGGAGCCTCCTCGAGCCCCGCTACATGGGACGGGGGCTCGGGCTTTCGACTCTGGTGGTATTCGTTTCCTTGCTGTTCTGGGGCTGGGTTTTCGGGCCAGTCGGTATGTTCCTGTCGACCCCGCTAACCATGCTGGTGAAGATTGCTTTGGAAAGCGACCCGCGCAGCCGCTGGATCAGCGTGCTACTGAGCGCTCAGGCGCCAGGCAAATCCTCACGCATCTCCTGAACCGCGACCAATTATCTTTCCTTATAACGGTAAGGTAGGCTGCCTGTCACGGGAAACCGTCATTGGCAAGGGGAGTTGAGATGAAATTCGACGCCCTGCGATCACCACGCTACCGACGTTTCTGGCTTGGATCCATCGGCTCCACCGGGGCGACGCAGTTGTATTTTGTCGGCATGGCATGGCTGGTTTTCGAACTCAGCGGGTCTGCCCTGGACCTTGGCATGCTGGGGGGCGCCATGGCCGTTCCCGCCATCATAGCCACGCTCGCAGGTGGATTAATTGCCGACCGGGGTAACCGCCGTAAAGTGCTGTTGATTACCTCCGTGCTTGCCGGCATAGCACTGGCTATCCTCGCGCTACTGGATGCGACCGGATCAGTTGCAGTATGGCATGTACTGGTAATTGCGGCCGTGCTTGGCCTGATCTCAGGCTTTGACATGCCAGCCCGGGTCTCATTCTTTCCTGCTCTGATTGAGCCAGAACAGATGATGAGCGCCATCGCACTGAATTCAATACTCTGGCAAGGCACACGAATGGTTTTACCCGCGATCGGTGGTGTCCTGATCGCAGTTGCCGATACTTCGGTCATCTTTGCCCTATGTACTGTTGGCTTCGCGGCCATGGCATTTATCCTTGTCAGGCTACAGGTGAACCCCACAACTGACGTGCCGGCTAAAGGGGATCGAGGCCTGATGGCAGCCTTGCGCTTTATCTGGCAGGAACGCTTGTTCGCAGTTCTGATCGCGCTCACCTGGATCCTAATGTTCTTTGGGACATCGTACGTTCAGATCATGCCGGTATTCTCAGAGCTGTTGGGCGGAGGCGAAAAAGGCTATGGCCTGTTGATCTCTGCAACCGGTGTAGGCTCAGTTGCAGGCACACTACTGGTCGGGCGATTACAAAGATCTGCGAATCTGGGGCGGATCATGTTAGGTGGTGCTCTGGTTTTTGCCTTGGCGCTGATCTGTTTTGCCATCGTCACCCGAAACGCCAACAACCTGCAATGGGCTTTCGTCGGGGCATGCCTGTTTGCCACACTTGCGAGCATTGGCGGATCATTCTTCCTCATTAGTTCAATGACAGTAATGCAGCTTGCGGTGCCGGATGCACTGCGAGGCCGAGTCATGGGCATCCACAGCATCACCTTCAGTCTGATTGCGCTGGGCGGCCTGGTACTGGGCCCCTTGGCAGAACTTTTTTCACCACCAATCGCCGTGACCTGTGGCGCATTGGTGGTAGGCGTGAGTGTTGCTATAGTTTCAGCCAGCTTCCCGCACATCTGGCACCTGGATGGGGAAAAACTCAAGGTACCCTCTTGAATCGGACCATCAGCTCGGGTCCAAGTTTCGCCTTTGTGCGCCATTTCAAAACAGGCGCGTTTCGCGGTCCAGCCAAGATAACTCAGCGCGTGCTAAAATTCGCTTGGCGTTTTTCGCTCATTCGCACCCTTTCTTGAGCATTCCTGATCCCTATCCCCTAACGGCCCTGACCGCGCTCTCGCCAGTCGATGGCCGCTACGAATCTAAAGTATCGGCTTTGCGCCCTTTTTTCAGTGAATTCGCACTGATACGCTACCGTTTGATTGTCGAAGTCCGTTGGCTTATGACGCTTGGCGCTTGTAACGATATCCCCGAGGTCGCACCACTTTCGACCTCCGCCACCGCCTTCTTAGAGGCAGTGGCGGACAATTTCTCTATAGAGGATGCCAAGCAGGTCAAGGAAATAGAGCGCACCACCAATCACGATGTGAAAGCGATCGAGTACTTCCTCAAACAAAGGGTAGAGGGCGAAAAGGAACTACAAGAAATCTCCGAATTTATCCATTTTGGCTGCACCTCAGAGGACATCAATAATCTGGCCTATGCCCTGATGCTGCTCGATGCCCGCGAAGCGGTGATCCTGCCCGCTATCGACCGCCTGATCAGTACCCTGTGTCGATTGGCTATACCGCTCACCCAAGAACCCATGCTTGCTCGCACTCACGGGCAACCGGCGAGCCCCACGACCCTGGGCAAGGAACTGGCGAATGTAATCGCACGACTGGAGCATGCCCGCTCCCAGGTTGCCAAAACAGCGATCCGTGGGAAATTTAACGGTGCTGTTGGCAATTTCAATGCCCACCTTGCAGCCTATCCCGACCTCGACTGGGCAACCATATCATGTGGCTTTGTAGAGAAGCTGGGTCTCGATTGGCAGCCGATGACCACACAAATCGAGCCCCACGATGACATCGCTACACTGTGCCACGCACTAATGCGCACTAACAGTATTCTGATCGACCTCGACCGGGACATCTGGGGCTATATTGCTCTTGGGTATTTTCGCCAAAGAGCAGTTGACGGTGAAGTCGGCTCAAGTACCATGCCGCACAAAGTCAACCCGATAGATTTTGAGAACGCAGAGGGTAATGCGGGCATAGCTAATGCCCTGCTTGGGCACCTAGCAGACAAACTGCCGATCAGTCGATGGCAACGAGATCTGTCTGATTCGACAGCCCTGCGCAACCTGGGGCCAGCTTTTGCACACTGCCTACTAGCGTTGGAATCAACACTCAAGGGTCTGGGCAAGCTTAAGGTCGACAGTGGCCGGTTACAGGCTGATCTTGATACTTCCTGGGAAGTGTTGGCCGAAGCGATTCAAACCGTGATGCGCCGCTATCAGGTGCCAAAGCCTTACGAAAAACTCAAAGCACTTACTCGGGGACGCCAAGCAATGGATCCAACCACACTGCGAGGCTTTATCGAGCAACTGCCGATCCCAAAAGAAGCGCGTGAGCGTCTGGTACAGCTGACCCCCGCCACTTATACAGGCAATGCATCTGAGGCTGCGGCTGCTTTCCTGCAACGGCTGTCGGGCAATCACTGACTTACCGAGCAAGCCTGCGTTAGCCGGGACCCGACTGTCCAAATTGATGGCGCAGCAAGGTTTGTGCTCGCGCCGCGAGGCTGATCGACTGATCGCTTCGGGTCGCGTGCTGGTCGATGGCATGGTGGTTAATCAACTGGGTATACGGGTAAACCCGGATGCCGATATTCGCCTTAGCGCTCAAGCCGCACGCCACAGAGAAACCTTGGCGACCATCTTGCTGAATAAACCACCAGGGTACGTATCCAATCTGCCCGAGAAAGGATATCCCGAGGCCGCCTCTTTGATTCGCCGTGAAAATCAACAAAGAGGCAGGCCTGGCCACGGCAATGATTCTGTGCCCGCAGCGTCGACGTTGAACGTCGCGGGACGATTAGATATCGATTCCAGCGGTCTGCTCGTCCTGACACAAAACGGCAGCATAGCCAGACGGCTGATTTCTCCCGACAGTCGGGTTGAAAAGGAGTATCGGGTGCGAGTTTCCGACTCTTTTGATGACCACACTATCGCCCAGCTTTGTCATGGCCTGTCGCTGGATGGTCGCGTACTGCGTCCCGCACACGTCACACGACAGGGCGCCCGCCAACTCATGTTTGTCCTGACCGAAGGGCGCAAACGCCAGATCCGACGCATGTGTGAGCTCGTTGGACTTAAGGTCAATAACCTGACCCGGACGCGGATCGGTGGGGTCACCCTGGGCAGCCTGCCCCGCGGGCAATGGCGCTATCTTGGCTCCGGAGAACAGTTCTAATGCCCGATTGGTATTCACTGCTACGTCGGATACTGTTTAATCTTGATCCTGAAACTGCCCATCGGATTGCTCTCGTTGCGATCGGTACGCTGGGGCGGTTGCATCCACTCAACCAGTATATGACTAATGCCTGGCGTGGCGCCCTGCCCGCGCTCCCGGTCGAGGCGATGGGTTTGCACTTCTCTAACCCTCTTGGTCTCGCCGCAGGCCTCGACAAAGATGCAACTGCCGTCGATGGACTGGCAGGCCTGGGGTTTGGCTTTCTTGAACTGGGCACCGTGACACCTTTGCCTCAGTATGGAAACTCTCGGCCGCGGATGTTCCGCCTAACCGCTGCGCAGGCACTGATCAACCGCATGGGCTTTAACAGTGCTGGCCTGAACCAATTCCTGGCTAATCTGGCCCGCCACTGCCGGCAGGTGAGAATCGGAATCAATATCGGCAAGAACGCGACCACGCCTAACGAGCAGGCTCAACGTGACTACATCACTGGCCTGCGCGCCGTTTACACAGTGGCAGACTACGTCACGGTCAACATTTCCTCACCCAACACGCCGGGCTTGCGTGACTTACAAGAGCGCCAGGCCCTGAATCAACTGCTCTTGTCACTTAAAGACGAACAGGCAAAACTTGCCGACCGACATGGCCGCTACACTCCAATTGCGATCAAGATTGCACCAGACCTTGACGACGAGGCCATCGCGCGGATCGCTGACGCGTTGCTCGTACATAGTGTTGATGGCGTAGTCGCTACCAACACCACCACGACTCGGCCACTGGACCCGATCCGTTACCCCGAATCATCCCAAGCCGGTGGCCTAAGCGGCACACCCTTGGCAGCACTTTCACAGCAGGTTGTTGCAAAACTCAAGAGTTATACCGGTAACGACCTGTCGATCATTGGTGTTGGCGGTATCACTGACGCAGCCTCAGCACAGGCGATGCTCTTAGCAGGCGCATCCCTCATCCAGGTGTACACCGGCCTGATCTACCAGGGGCCAAGGCTGATCCGGGAGATTCTTAAGACCCTAGAGCAATAAAACTCAGCAAGGCTAGCTTTAGTCTTCGCTGCGGGTAAAGCACAGTGAGCGATTGTTTGATGGCATCGGCAAGTCCAACGACAAATCAAATGCGCAGGACGCGGCAAGATCTCGTACCGTATCGAAATCCCGCACACCGCTCAGCGGATCACGTGCATTGAGCCAACGATCGAACTCCTCGTTACTAGGCTCAAATGGTCGATCAGCGTAACGGTAGGGGCCATACAGGTACAGAACCTGTCCCGGTGAGAGACAATCTCGTGCCGCCTTGAAGAGGTTTTGGACGCCCACCCAAGCCACAATATGGACGGTATTGATACAGACGATCGCATCGGAGCGCGGCAAGGACAATGATGCACGCAGCAGGTCAACCGCGACCGGTGCCAGGCACTTATCGTTGCCTGATTGATCGCACCATTGAGTTATCCCCGGCAATCGGGATGGCAAATCACTGGGCAACCACTGCAGATGAGGCAGCGCAGCTGAAAAATACGCAGCATGCTGTCCGGTGCCGCTACCGATCTCCAGCACTTGTCCCTCGCCAGGAAGAACTCGGCGCAAAACCGCAAGGATCGGGTCTCGGTTTCGGTCGCAAGCGGGCGCATAGGGCTTTGGCCCAGACTCACTACCTGGCTTCACGGGCACCTGTAAAGTCTGCGCACCTTCAGAACCCTGGCGCTCAGGCCAGCACGCCAGTCAGAATATTACCCAAGGCAAGTTGATAATGATCAACCAGCATCAGGGCAAAAAGCATAGCCAGATACTGGATCGAAAAACTGAAGGTTTGACGAGACAGATCATCGCTGTAGTTACGATAAAGCCGAGCAACGTACATCAAAAAAGTGCCGCCTAACACCAACGCACCGATAAGATACATCCATCCTGACATACCAGTGGCAAAGGGCAGCATACTTACAGCAAGCAGCAGCACGGTATAGAGCAGCATTTGCAATAAGGTGTGCTTCTCGCCGTGGGTGACCGGCAGCATCGGAATATTCGCAGCCGCATATTCTTCGCGGCGGTACAACGCAAGCGCCCAGAAATGAGGTGGTGTCCAACAAAAGATGATCAGAAACAGGACTAAAGCATCCGGCGCAATATTTCCAGTCACAGCTGTCCAGCCGAGCATCGGCGGCATGGCGCCCGCCGCGCCGCCAATCACGATATTCTGAGGAGTCGCGTGCTTCAGCCAAACGGTGTAGACCACGGCATAACCGATCATGGAAGCAAAAGTCAGCACAGCAGTCAGGGTATTGATCTGCGTCACCAGTAACGCCATTGATATCAGAGCCAACGCGCTGGCAAACATCACCGCGCGTGGACCATTAACCGTGCCGCTGGGTAAAGGCCGTTGAGCCGTGCGGGCCATCACCCGGTCCGTGCGACGATCCAGCAAGTGATTAAAGGCGGCACCAGAGGCCGCCGAAAGCCCAATACCCAAGGCACCAAAAATGAGGATCGGCAAAGGCACCATACCGTCAACCGATAGAAACATACCCACGATCGCAGTAAATACGATCAGTGCGACCACTCGCGGCTTGGTCAGCTCGTAGTAGGCAGCTAAACCCTGCGCCGGGGATGCCGGTGCGCGTGACTGGGACGAGACCTGGGCCTTCATAACAGTAATGAATTATTCGGAATCAAAAAAGTCTCTTAGCCAATACGTGATGGGCGCGACAACCATCCGATGCATTTACCCAAATCCGCCAGATCAGCATCTATGGGATAACTCATCATCAGATTGCCCGGAGGGTTCAGCAGATAAATCCGCAGCTCACCTGCCAAAGGGGGCTATGAGTCAAGGAAAACTGGCGCGAACACTATCATAGGACCAGCCAAATCATCAAGCATGATCCCCTTATTGGCTCCTAAAAAAATAGCATTTCCTCGCGCTGGCAAGTCGCCGGCTTCCAGGGTCTCGAGCGGCAGAAGAGCCTTCCTGACCCGGGATTCGCTTCAGGACGACTGGGGTATGGACACGTGAATACTGGAGCCATCGCCGCTCGAACCTGACTTGGCCCAGGCTATGGCATAAACCAGCTCGAAAGTCGCGCGTACCCTGCCCCCATCAGTCTGGCGAAACGGATAGGCGCTTTTAAAGGCATGCCAGCGATCCTTGCCGGTCAGCGTGCGCCGCCGGGTCGTCAAAGCATTAGTGCCACCCAAAGCACGCAGATCCCTGACCAGTCCTTGGATATCCGAAAAGGTCAGGCCAAGCATCTGTACATCCATCACCGGCTCCACAAAGCCATAGCGTATCAGAGCATCTCCTAGATCATGCATATCAGTGAGATCATGCACGTGAGCAAAGGTATCGACATGATTCCAGGCGGCGTGCGCCTCGCACAGGGTATCTGGTCCCAAAGTGGCGAACACCAACGCGCCGCCCGGGCGCAATACCCGGGCAACCTCACCCAATACTTTATCGACATCACACCAGGGCAGTAACAGGTTGGATACCACCAGATCAAAAACCCCGCCCTGGTATGGCAAGTGGCCGGCATCGCCCATAGTTGCCAAAAAGGATCGGCAAGGGACGTATTTAAATAACGGTGCGCCACAGGCATCAAGGCCAACAACCACGGCATCTGGATAGCGTTGAGTCAACAAATTGGCTTCGACCCCTGCCCCACACCCAAGATCAAGAATGATCCTGGGAGTTAATGTCAGCAGCGATAGTCGTTCAAGCAATTCTTTGCCAGTATGCCGAGCCAACACGTTATCGGCCGGATCAAGATCGGCAGCGCGCTGGGTTGCCTGCTGCACAGCGCTTTCTTGCAGATACGGCAAATCGTTTTTCAAAGGGAGTGCGCCTGACTGGGCTCAAGAGCCAATCTTTGGATGTTAACCCGCTGGCTGTGAAAAATCACACAGCCAGCGCCACTATTCAGAAGCACCATTGGGATCATGCCCGATCCATGTGTGACCCGAAACCACCCGGCCTGGTTAATTGGCATCAAGTCAGTCCAGGCCACGGCCCTGTCACTGCTGGAATGGATTGCGCCGCCGTGCTGCCTTTTGTGTCGTTCAGGAGTCGAATACCGCCACGGCCTTTGCCAGGATTGCTGGGCCAAACTGCCCGTTAACCAGGCTTATTGCGAGCGATGCGCTTTACCCATGTTGCATAAGAGCCTTTGCGGGCACTGCCAGCGCTGCCCGCCCGTCTTTGACAGCGTTATTGCGCCGCTGCGCTACCAGGATCCGATAGATCAGATGTTGCGTGCCCTGAAGTACCACCAACAGCTGTCTTTTGCCCGGACCGCGGCAGGGTTGATAGCCGACATGGTCCGCGAATCTGACAAGCCAAGGCCTGATCTGCTGGTCGGTGTGCCAATGACCCATAGAGCGGTACGCAAAAGAGGACTCAATCAGGCCGTCTTTTTGGCGCGACTGATAGGTCGACAACTCGACATACCCGCCAAAAGCTCACTGATAAAAAAGCTACGGGAAACTGATCGTCAATCCACTTTGAACGCATCTCAAAGACAACGCAATCTCAAAGGTGCCTTTCACTGCCAAGGATCGCTTAAAGGCAAACATATTGCGCTGGTGGATGACATCCTCACCACCGGTGCCACTGCCAACGAGATCAGTAGAGTGCTAAAAGCTGCCGGTGCTAATCGTGTTGATATCTGGGTCTGTGCACGTACACCTGAGTAAGCGTCAACTTATCATGATCACGAGGCCCATAGCTACTAACCTATACGGCTTCCGATTGAATCCAGACGCTCAAAGTTGTGGCTAAAAAAATGCCCTCCGAAGAGGGCGTTTTCTAAAAATGATTTGGTGCGCTAGCAATAATTCGCATCACACCCGGTGCCGGTGTCCTCCCATGAAATAGGCGATGTTGCACCACTAGGAGTAAAGATATAGGTTAACCCCGCCAGTGCCGTACCATCACCCGCCCAGGTAATGGTGATTACGCCATTGGTCACTGAACTGCCATTTACGGTGGCTGTTGCGGCGACAACGGCTGGAATAGAGCCTGCACCACTGTCTGCAGTGTCAAGGGCGGTTAAACCATTAGTTTGAATAAAAGTGACCACATCAGTTTTCAAAGCCGAAGCAGCCAACACCGCCTCAGTGAATCTGGCTTTTTGCGTATACGTTGTATAAGCCGGTATCGCGATCGCCGCCAGAATGCCGATGATCGCTACCACGATCATCAACTCGATTAAAGTAAAACCACCCTGTTTCCTATCAGTCCTGTTGCTCGTTTGTTTCATTTAATTTCCCTTCCTTTGTTCATCTGGAACTCGCTGTAGTGTAACTTATATTCTATTCAGCCAAGGGATGCAGTCAGTGTGACAGCGATCACACTTAACAGTGCTTTTATCTAAGGCTGGGCTTTTATCGCTGCACTTTCTTTGAGATAATCTGTTACAGTTTCATTTATATTTATAGTGCGAAGATCGCTTGACGACCTATTTTAAAGGGTTAACTCTACGAGGCCTTCTCCCCTGGGCGACACCACCAGATACTTGTTATGGAAAATAGCCAAGCCGCGTACTCGATTGCCGTCAGGGGTGCCACTTTAAGCGGGCTGGCACGTCGCGTGGTGGAGCGCCAATTAGTCACTCGTGAGCGTTCACGTGAGATTCATGATGCTTCGCAAAAACATCACCACTCTTTTTTGCGTGAGGCCCTGGCCCAACCAGAGATCGACCGCGGGCGATTACTGTGCTGTGCCTCCGAGGAATCAGGCATGCCGCTCATGGATTTGGCGGCGTTCGATCTTAGCCAGCGACCGTTGGATTTAGTCGATACCCGATTTTTGGAAACTCACGAGGTGCTTCCACTTTTTCAACGCGACTCAAAGGTCTTTCTCGCCGTATCTGATCCTGCCGATATTACCGGACTCGATGCCTTCATCTTTCAGACCGGTTTTGGCGTAGAGGCCATCCTGGTTGATGTTGATCTACTCAACAAGGTCATCCGTGACATTGTCAGCGGCATCAGTTCAGAACTGGCCGACCTGAATCAGGATGATAACCTCGACAGCATAGCTGGAGAGGATTCCAAAATCCCGGGCGCCAAAGATGCCGAGGTCGATACCCCGGTGGTGCGCTTTGTAAACAAAATTTTTATGGATGCGATCCGTCAAAAAGCATCTGACATACACATCGAGCCGTATGAAGAAAAACTCCGGATTCGTTACCGACTCGATGGTGTACTCCACGAAATCGCAACCCCGCCACTATCCCTCAGCGCCAGAATCACAGCGCGTATCAAGATACTGTCACGTCTGGATATCGCTGAACGGCGGATGCCCCAGGACGGGCGGATGAAACTGCGGTTGTCCAAGGATCACCAGATCGATTTTCGCGTCAGTACGCTGCCCACCCAGTTTGGCGAAAAAGTCGTCATCCGCGTGCTCGACAGTAGCGGTAGCGATCTCGGACTGGAAGCGTTGGGCCTGGAACCCGAGCAATTTAGCCTTTACGAAGCCGCAATCCGTAAACCCTACGGCATGATACTGGTCACCGGGCCTACCGGCAGTGGTAAGACAATATCGCTGTACTCAGCGTTGTCCACACTGAATTCGCCTGTGGTCAACATCAGCAGTGTCGAGGACCCCATTGAAATCAACCTTCCGGGTATTAATCAGGTCAATATCAATGAAAGAGCTGGCCTGACCTTTGCCACAGCGCTGCGCTCCTTTTTACGACAGGATCCCGATATCATTATGGTTGGCGAGATTCGCGACCTGGAAACCGCTGATATCGCGGTGAAAGCCTCGCAAACCGGGCACCTGGTGCTGTCTACGCTGCACACTAACGATGCACCAGCCACAGTCGTCCGGCTATTGAATATGGGCGTAGAGCCTTTCAACGTTGCGTCTTCAGTCCACCTGATCATGGCACAGCGACTGATCCGCCGACTGTGTAAAACCTGTCGAAAACCGACCAAATACCCTGAAGAGGTGCTGCTCAGCGCTGGGTTCTCACCGTCGGATGATCACAAGAAACTAGAGTTGTTTGGGCCTAACGGCTGTGACGAATGCACTGGTGGTTACAAGGGCCGCACCGGAATTTTCCAGGTGATGCCTGTCAGTGAAGCCGTTACCAGTCTGATTATTCGTAATGCCGGCCAGGATAAAATCGAGCAACAAGCTGCAACCGAGGGTGTAATGACCCTACGCCAGGCCGGACTGGTCAAAGTGCGCTCGGGCATCACCAGTCTAGATGAAGTGCTGCGAGTCACCAGCACCTGAGCTCTTGGTCGCTAAAGCCGAAAAAAAACTGGCAACCTTTACCTGGTCGGGCACCGACCGTCGGGGCAAGAAAGTCTCGGGTGAACTGGAAGCTCAGGGGCCCGCTTTTGTGCGTAGTACTCTGCGCCGTGAAGGCATCAGCGCCAAAACGATTCGCAAGAAACCCAAACCGCTTTTTAGCAAGAAGATTAAACCCAAAGATATTTCCATTGCCAGCCGACAGGTAGCCACCATGTTAGGTGCAGGTATTCCGATCGCCCAATCATACAAGGCCATCGCCGTCGGCACTGATCACCCAGGGATTCGGGATGTCTTTGGCAGCATTCGTGCCGACGTAGAGAGCGGTACCAATCTGAGCGAAGCGTTGGCAAAGTTTCCCCGCCAGTTCGACGAGCTTTATACCAGCCTTGTGGCCGTAGGTGAGCGCTCTGGTAACCTGGATGACCTGATGGACAAAGTCGCCACCTACATGGAAAACCTGGAGGAGATTAAATCCAAGGTTAAAGGCGCTATGTGGTACCCGGCAGCCGTTATGGTGGTGGGCTTTGTCGTCACCGTACTGCTGCTGGTGTTTGTTATTCCCCAGTTTGAGGATCTATTCGCCGGGTTTGGCGCCAGCCTCCCTGGACTGACTGCGGCGGTGATTGATCTATCCAAAAGCTTTCGAGATTACTGGATACAGGTGTTTGTCGTTATCGTCGGCACCTTCATGGCAATGTCTATGACCTATCGCCGTTCGCCTGCTATGCGCCATGGGGTCGACCGCCTGTCATTGCGTTTGCCGGTTTTCGGCGGGATCCTGCGCAAGGCCTCGATTTCGCGCTACGCACGCACCCTGGCAACTATGTTTGGCTCCGGCGTACCGCTGGTCGAGGGGCTCGAATCGGTTGCTGGCGCCACCGGTAACCGTATCTACCATGACGCCTGCTTGGAGATCCGCGAGTCGGTCAGTACCGGCCAAGCCCTTTCTGTGGCAATGGCGCAGACTGGTCTGTTTCCGGCCATGATTCTGCAGATGACCACGACTGGTGAGGAATCCGGTGAACTGGAGAAAATGCTCGATAAAGCGGCGGAATTTTACGAGCGCGAGGTCCGCGAATCAGTGGATAACATGAGTAAACTGATTGAACCCATCATGATCTCTGTGCTCGGTGTGATCGTCGGCACCCTGGTGATTGCCATGTATCTGCCTATCTTTAAAATGGGGTCGGTGGTCTGACGCCAGCCCACGTGACTGGCTAAACAAAGGTGGGCGTCGAACTGGCCTTGATGCTGGAACGAGATTCGATACTGTCGATTATCACGGTAGTGTTTTCTTTGCTCATAGGCAGTTTTCTCAACGTCGTGATCGTGCGCCTGCCAAGGCAAATGCACTGGCAGTGGGAAAAAGATGAGCAAGGTGCCGCGCCGCCCCCTGGCATTGCCTGGCCACCCTCGCACTGCCCAAGCTGCGAACATACGCTGAGTTGGTGGGAGAATCTGCCTCTACTGAGTTACCTGCTACTACGTGGGCGCTGTCGGGCATGTAAAGCTGGTATCTCTTTACGCTATCCTCTGGTCGAGGCACTTACCGCCTTGTTATCACTGATCGTGGTTCTGATATTAGGGCCACAGTGGTCCACTGTTGCCGCGCTAGTACTAACCTGGGCGCTGATTGCACTAGCCTTTATCGACCTTGAGCATTTTCTGTTGCCGGACCGGATTACTCTGCCGCTGCTGGCTGTGGGACTATTGGTTAACACCATCAGTGGTTTTACTGATCCGCTGTCCGCACTGATTGGCGCAGTATCCGGCTACGGCATACTCTGGGCGGTATACCATGCATACCGGGCGCTGACCGGGCGTGAAGGATTTGGCTACGGTGATTTCAAGTTATTGGGAGCCCTTGGCGCCTGGCTGGGCTGGCAACTGTTGCCGCTGATTATTCTGTTAAGTGCAGGCGTGGGCGCTGCTATCGGGATCACATTGATCCTGATTCGCCGCCACCAACGCAGCGAACCCTTGCCTTTTGGACCTTTCCTGGCGGGAGCAGGTTGGCTGGCGCTGTTGTGGGGGCAAAAATGGAATACGATTTATCTCAACATCGCTGGGCTCTAGCGTAGGCCGATGCTGAAGATCGCACTGACTGGCGGGATTGGCAGCGGCAAGACCGCGGTGACTCAACATCTGTCCGCCCTGGGTGTACCGGTTCTGGATGCGGATGATTTCTCTCACCAGGCTACCCGCGCCAAAGAGCCCGCGGTCGCACAGATCGCTAAAGTTTTTGGCCCGGATGTCCTCAACGCTTCAGGCAATCTGGATCGGGCCGCACTGCGACAGATGGTCTTTACCGACGAAGGCAAACGCAAGCAACTTGAGGCAATTTTACATCCTGAAATACGCAAACGCATGAATGAAGCCGCAAGCACCCTTGACGCACCCTATGTCGTATTCTCGATCCCACTACTGATAGAAACCGGTCAGACGACTGATTTTGACTTTGTGCTGGTTGTTGAGGCTCCTGCAGCGCTACGTGCCCAGCGGGTCGGCACGCGCAGCGGCCTTTCAGCAGAAGCTTTTCGAGCCATCACCGATGCGCAGGCCAGTGACGCGCAACGACGCCAAGCGGCAAATGAGGTCATCATTAACGATGGATCACTGCAAGCACTGCACGCCCAGGTGGATGCACTACACCGCAGGCTCCAGGGCCTCGCGCAATAACTCGCTGAGCGGCACAACGCGGAAAATCTTGCCAGTCAGAAAAAGCACGTGCAAATACTCCGCGCGTCTTCAGTTAACTCGCAAGCCCCATGTCCGAAAAACCCTCTCGCTCTACACGGAAACAACCGTTATGCTCAAGGGTAACCAGATTCGGGGCAGTTGATCGTCTTAATGCAAGATTTCTCACAGCTTAAACAACAGGTCCACCAAAATATTGGGCGGCTGAATGAGTTGCCCAGTGAAACCGAAGGTCTGATCCGTGCGGCCGTCAGTATTGTGATCATACCTGCGCCAACAAATAACCAAGCAGCCATCCTACTGACCCGGCGCTCAAGGAGTCTGCGACGACATGCTGGCCAGTATGCCCTGCCCGGCGGCCGTCTCGATGAAGGTGAATCGATTACCCAGGCAGCGCTTCGCGAATGCGAAGAAGAAATCGGTCTAACCCTGCACGACAATCAGGTGATCGGCGTGCTGGATGATTTTGTTACCCGATCGGGTTTTTGCATCACCCCCGTAGTGGTCTGTGCTGATGCGGGGCTAACCCCGGTTCCTAACCCCGGAGAGGTTGAACAAATCTTCTTTATCCCGGTTGATGAACTTGCCGGCGCAGAAGTGGATACCTCGGAGTCGAAAAATGACGGATCGCTCCGTGATGGCTTCTCAATAATGCTGCCTACAATAGGGCATAAGATTTTCGCCCCGACTGCGGCAATGCTTTACCAGTTCCGTGAGGTTGCCTTGCTGGGCCGTGTCACACGAGTCAAAGAATTGCGACAACCACGCTTTGCCTGGCGCTAAAAGGCGATTTCATTCGCTAAAGGCTCTATCTAGCTATTCACAAGTGCACAGATGCGCCCAAGCAGAGAACGATTGCCCTTAAGAAAATCAAGCGATCGTAAATCTGTCGGGCTAACCCATCGCAGTTCCTGGCCTTCCAGACCTCTCGCCTGACCACGAAAGTCGGTCACCTGCCAAAGGTGCAACTCAACCTTACGATCCGGATAGTTGTGCAAACAGGAAAAAAGTGGCCTGGCTGATAGGACCTCAAGGCCTAGTTCTTCGCGAAATTCACGTACCAACGCCTGGTAACCCGTCTCACCAGGCTCGAGTTTGCCGCCGGGGAATTCCCACTGGCCTGCATAGGCTTTGCCTACAGGGCGCTGGCCCACGAGCAGGCGCCCCGACGGATCAACAGCAACACCTACCGCAACAACCAGCGCCTCATCAAGTACGATAGTCGGCATTGATGCGGATGTATTCGTGGGTAAGGTCGCAAGTCCAGACCCGTGACCGAGCCCTGCCCACCCCCAGATCCACTGAAACCGATATATTTTCTCCCTGAAGGTGCCGAAAGACCTGTGTTTCGTCGTAATCTGCGGCACGCTCTCCGTGATGCGCAATAAGTACTCCGCCCATGGCAACTGATAACTGGCTCTGATCAAGCCGCACCCCGGATTTACCAACCGCCATCACCACCCGACCCCAGTTGGCATCTTCTCCCGCAATGGCTGTCTTGACCAGAGGGGAATTGGCAATAGCCAACGCCGCCTTGTGTGCACTACCCGTTGAAACTGCTCCGGTGACATCAACGGTAATGAACTTGCTTGCGCCCTCACCGTCGCGCACAACCTGGATAGCCAGGTCAGTGAGTAGTTCATTCAGCGCACGGCGAAAATTCTTTAACTCACTCGCTGCTAACGATTGAGGTGATCGATTGCCTGCCTTGGCGGTAGCGGCGAGTACAATCGTATCGCTGGTCGAGGTATCGCTGTCAACAGTAATACAGTTGAACGATCTGGCGACCCCGTCCTGTAGTAAAGCCTGCAGCACAGGCGCGGGTAATTTGGCATCAGTAAATACAAAAGCCAGCATAGTGGCCATGTCCGGTGCAATCATGCCTGAGCCCTTGGCGATGCCGCACAGGGTGACGGTTGTGTCACCGATTCGCGCCTGGCGCGTGCTGCCCTTGGGATAGGTATCCGTGGTGCCAATGGCGCGAGCGGCCTGTAGCCACGAGGCCTGTTTTGCCTGTCGACCCATCCGTGGTAGTGCCTGCTCGAAACGGGCTACCGGTAAGGGTTCGCCAATCACGCCGGTAGATGAAATCAATACGTCGCGAGGTCGGCAGCCGATGGTTTTTGCGGCCATTGCAGCGGTGGCCTTTACGTCGGCCATACCCTGAGTCCCGGTAAAGGTATTCGCGTTACCGCTGTTGACTAACATTGCGCGGGCCCGTCCCGTCCCTGCTACCTGCCGGCTCCATTGCACGGGGGCAGAGGCTGTAGTTGAGCGGGTAAATACTCCAGCTACGGCTGTTCCACGATCGAATTCAACCAGTAGCAGGTCATCGCGTCCTGCATATTTGATGCCAGCACGGGCCGTGCGCAGGTGCAGACCTTTCACGGCTGGCAGCCGTGGGAACCGTGCAGGTGCGAGCGGGGAGCGTTTAATGGTAGACATACCCGCCAGAGTCAGTCCCGCTGGGCTACAACTTGCCGTGGCATTGCTTGTACTTTTTACCCGAGCCACATGGGCAAGGATCATTACGGCCAACCTTGGGCGTATCGCGGACGAACGGCTGAACCAGCCGCCCTGTGTGATCATCTGCCGTACGCGTATCTACTCCCTGCCCGGGGCCCGATGGCTTAGGGGAAGTGGGCTCTTCAGAATCAGCATGCAGGAATTGTCGGCCTTCCTCACCTAGTTGGCGTTGCCGGTTCTCCATGTCCGTGACTTGACCTTCGTTTTGCACCTGCACCTTTGCCAAAATGCCCACGACTTCGTGCTTGGCATGTTCCAGCATCGCCGAGAACATCTCAAAAGCCTCGCGCTTGTATTCCTGCTTGGGATTTTTTTGCGCATAACCGCGCAAGCCAATACCCTGACGCAGGTGGTCCATCTGCGCAAGATGGTCTTTCCACTGTTCGTCCAGGGTTTTGAGCATGACCGCTTTTTCCAGGTGGCGCATGATCGACTCGCCAATCGACTGCACTTTGGTCTCATAGGCGGTCGCTACATCAGCAGCGATACGCGCGCGCAGCGTCTCCTCATGGAGATTATCGTCTCCTGTCAGCCACTCCCCAACAGGCAGCGACTGGCCAAATTGGGATTCAATTTCTTTTTCCAGGCCCGACACATCCCACTGCTCTTCAAGACTTTCTGGGGAGATATATCGGTCAATAATTTCCTCGATCACCTCATCACGGGCTATCCCTACGGTCTCGGAGATATCATCCACTGCCATCAGGGTATTGCGCTGGTCATAAATAACCTTGCGCTGCTCATTGGCCACATCGTCATATTCCAACAACTGCTTGCGCATATCGAAATTACGACCCTCTACCTTCTTTTGAGAATTCTCGATCGCACGCGTTACCCAGGAATGTTCTATCGCCTCACCTTCTTCCATCCCAAGTTTTTCCATCAGCCCAGCAACCCGGTCGGAACCAAAGATTCGCAGTAGGTTATCCTCGAGCGAGAGATAAAAACGACTGGTACCGGGGTCTCCCTGGCGTCCACAACGCCCCCGCAACTGGTTATCCACCCGCCTTGATTCGTTGCGCTCCGTGCCCAGTAGATAGAGTCCACCAGATGCCACTACCAGGTCGTGCCTTGCCTGCCAGTCACGCTTGATAGTCTCGGCCTGATCCTGCTCGATATCACCAAGATCCGCCAACTCCATATCCATATTTCCACCCAACACGATATCGGTACCACGACCCGCCATATTGGTGGCAATGGTTACAGCTCCAGGCTTGCCTGCCTGGGCAATAATGTGTGCCTCACGCTCATGCTGCTTGGCGTTCAGGACCTCGTGTACGATATTTTCTTCACCCAGTAGATTAGAAAGATATTCAGAGGTCTCGATAGACGCCGTACCCACCAGAACCGGTTGCTCACGAGACCCACAAGATTTGATATCGTCGATGATCGCATCGTACTTCTCTTTTTGCGTGCGGTAGACTAGATCAGAAAAATCATCCCGGACCATCGGTTGGTTAGTGGGGACAACGACTACTTCCAGGCCATAGATTTGCTGAAACTCCGCCGCTTCGGTATCTGCGGTGCCCGTCATGCCAGACAACTTGCCATACAGACGGAATAGGTTCTGAAAGGTTATTGACGCGAGGGTCTGGTTTTCCTGCTGAATCGCAACCCCTTCCTTTGCTTCAACCGCCTGATGCAACCCCTCTGACCAGCGCCTGCCTGGCATCATGCGTCCGGAAAATTCATCGATGATTACGATCTGATCATTGCTGACGATGTAATCAACATCACGCTGAAATAACGTGTGCGCCCGCAATGCTGCGTAGAGGTGGTGCAACAGACTAATATTGGTGACGTCATAAAGGCTGGATTCGCCATCCAACAGACCGGACTCAGACAGCAACCTTTCAGCGTTTTCATGCCCCGCCTCGGTCAGAGATACCTGGCGGTTTTTCTCATCCACACTGAAGTCTCCCGGACCCTCCTCTTCGTCCTCGGCCTCACTGGGTTCACCCTCGATCGGGGCTTGGCGCTCAAGTGAGGGGATGATCTTGTTGATCCGGGTATAAAGGTCGCTACTGTCCTCAGACGGGCCGGAAATGATCAAAGGAGTACGAGCTTCGTCAATCAGGATCGAGTCCACCTCGTCAACGATGGCAAAATCAAGCGCACTCTGCGCGCGATCTTCGGCACTGAACGCCATGTTGTCGCGCAGATAATCGAAACCGTATTCGTTATTTGTCCCGTAGACAATATCGCAGGCATAGGCATCACGCTTGGCCGTGCCATCCTGCCCTGAGACCACCACGCCGACTGTTAGTCCCAAAAAACGATAAATCCTGCCCATCCAGTCGGCATCGCGCTGGGCCAGATAATCGTTCACGGTGATCACATGAACAGTATTGCCACAGATTGCATTGAGGTACGCTGGCAACGTCGCCACCAGGGTCTTACCCTCACCCGTTCGCATTTCCGCGATCTTGCCGTCATGGAGTACCATGCCGCCAATCAACTGCACATCGAAATGCCGCATCTTCAATACGCGTAGGGAGGTTTCGCGAACCACGGCGAATGCCTCGACCAGCATGGACTGCGCGTCCTCACCGTTAACTGCTCGCTCTCGAAACTCGGCAGTCTTGGCCGCGAGCGCTTCGTCGGAAAGGGTCTGGAACTCGGGCTCAAGCCCGTTGATCTCCTTGACCTGTTTGTCCATCTTGCGCAAAAGGCGCTGATTACGGCTACCGAAAACTTTGGTCGCTACCTTACTGAACATCAAATAGATCTACCAAGAATGGGGTTAAAAGACAGGCTGTACCCCTGTTACTGGGCACACCGCGGGGCTACACTGTGTTACACAGAAAAAATGATTAATGCGCGCAACCGAATAATTTTATCATGGCTGAAGACACCTTCACCCGACTCGGCCAACTAATCGGCAAAATCCAGGGCCTACCCAACGGAGCCCCTGCCCAGGATGGCGGCGCCGAAAAACGGGCCTGGCGCTTGGCGGCTGGCGACGAGATTGCCAACCACACCGTGGTGCAACCCACTGCTGATGACTGGCTGATCATCGCTGATGGGCCAGTGTGGGGTCATGCGGTAATCCAGCGCCAACAAGAAATCCTGACCGCCCTCACCCAAACCGACCACCATCCACAAGCTCTGAAAGTGAAGGTGCGACCGCAATCGACACCGTTCGATCTCGACGAATCTCGACACGGAAGCCCGGTCAAGCCATTAGACTCCCAAAGCGCGGACCTTCTTATCGAAACCGCTGATGGCCTGAAATCCGACAATCTTGCACAGGCGCTCAGACGACTCAGCCGTCATCGATCAAAAGAGTCTAGCTAAGCACTATCTATCCTTGACGCCGCTCGCGATCCATTTTTTTTAGATGCGTTTGAGCCAACACAGCGGCCGGATGATCGGGAAAATCCTGCAGCAGTGTGTTCAAAACGTGGTGCGCCTTGGCATCCTCACCCAACTCGTAATAAATATAACCTACCTTCAACTGCGCCGAAGGTAGTCGCGGGCTCTTGGGAAAATATTGCAACACGATATTCATAGCCGCCAACGCATCACTGAACTCGCCCATGATGTAGCGCGATTTGCCAAGCCAATACCAGGCGTCATCAGCCAACAGGCTTTGTGGATAACTACGCAAAAAGGCCACAAAGGCGTAAGTCGAATCCAGAGTACGGCTACGCTTGAAAAGGTCAAAGGCTGCATCGTAAGCCGCCTTTTCACCAAGGCCCCTCGGTTCGGCCTGGCTGGGGGTGGCGGGCTCAACTGAGACAACGGTAATGGTCTCGCTGGTGCCAGAACCGTCTCCCACGACAACCGATGCTACCGGGCTTTGAGGTTCGACTACTGCGCCGGCCAACTCGAAATCAGATGGCTCGAGCGATGTTACATTTCCCCCGTCCTCAACAAAGGGAAGGGTCGTTGTGGTCCACTCTAAATAGCGGCAGCCATCAAGTTGGTCGTACAACCCCTGCTGAGGGTGTTTCAGTTTCTTTACTTTAGAGGGTTGACTGTCCGGACAGATGCCTAAATGATTGATTTTGCGCTGCAAACTCGTAAATTCTCTGTCGCCAGAACAAGGTAATCCAAAGGTCTGGGAAAAAACGATTGAGGCATCGAAGACATCTTCAACTGACGTGGGAACCGATGTATGTACAAACGTCGCGGTCTTACTATCCGCCTTGGCAGGAACCTGGCTGCCGCCAACACAAGCAAGAGTTAAGGCGCATACCGCGCGGTAACCGGTATACACCCGCGAGCCCATCAGACCCCCCCCCGAAACCGAGTTACGACCAGCGAGGGCGGGGAGGCGCCAACCGTGCTGGCTTGGATTCTACCGTCAGTAAAGAATCTCTACGCGACGATTCAAAGACCAGGCACTCTCATCCTGGCCCATCGAAACTGGCCGCTCTTCGCCATAGGAGATCGTACGGATCGCATCGGGTGCAACACCCAGTCCTTGGAGTATTTCGTTGACTGTATTGGCGCGGTGCTCGCCCAGTGCCAGGTTGTATTCGCGGGTGCCACGCTCATCACCGTGACCCTCCAGCACCACGGCCATGCCCGGATTGCCTGCCAAGTACTGTGCGTGTGCTTCGACTACCCGCTGTGCCTCGGGGGTGAGGTTAGAGCTATCGAAATCAAAGTAGATCACCCGCTGCCCCAATGGATCATCCAGATCAGTGCTATCTTCGCTAATCGTAATAATCTCCCCTGCGGTCGCGTCTTCTGAGCCGATTCCCGATGACGCTGCATCAGTCGAGGTGGTATCGGAAATCGTCGCGTCTTCCACTTCTACTCCTCCGCCTTTTTTCTTGGTCGCCGCGCAACCCGCCAGTGCCACGCCCAAAAAGAGCACTAGGAAAACCGTCCCAAATCTACGCATCATCAATCTCCTGTATTCAATATCTTTACCGGCTACTACCGGCTTGCTGCCCAGGCCGGTTCTCGCACTTCTCCATCATGCATTTTCAGTATCTGTCGTACACGGCCATCTGCTGACACTGCGGCAAGAACGCCATCCCTGCCCAGACGCGTAGCATACAGAATCATCGCACCGTTTGGCGAAAAAGTCGGTGATTCATCGAGTGTACCGTCAGTCAGCAATTCCATCTCGCTACTGGCCAGAGAGAATACACCAATCTGGTATCCCGCGCCTGTACCACGGTTGGTCACCATCACCAGTCGTTTGCCACTGGGATCGTATGATGCCCGAGCGTTTTCCTTTCCCCCCCGTGTCAAGCGTTCAGCCTCACCACCGTTGCGCCCGATGCGATAAATCTGTGGTCGGCCACTACGATCAGAGGTAAAAACCAAGTGCCGGCCGTCTGGGGACCAAGCAGGCTCGGTGTCGATTGCCGGGTGACGCGTCAATTGCCGAATCTCACCAGACGCTACCTGGAGCACGTAAATATCCGTGTTACCCTTGGCCGAAATCGTCAGTGCCAACCATTTACCATCCGGGGACCAGGCCGGCGCACTCGCTGCCCCTTTAACCTGCGCAATAGTCCGGCGGTTGCCAGAGTTGATATCCTGTAGCCAGATGTTAGCGCCAGAAGTGGCATTGGAGAACGACACGTAGGCCAGCCATTCGCCATTGGGCGACCACGCCGGTGACAATACCGGCAAATTGGTTGTCTGTAGAATCTGCTGGGGGTTGTGGCCATCCGAATCAGCCACCATTAACCGGTACAGGCGGTCGCTGTTATCCTGTTGATTCATAGTCACATAGGCGATACGTGTGTCAAAAGCCCCGCGAATGCCCGTCATCTCATAAAAGATCCGGTCGCTGATCTGGTGCGCTGCCTGGCGAAGTTGTGCCGCACTGACAGAAAAACGCAGGCCTACCTTGATTCTTTCACGATAAACATCCAGCAACTGAAAGCTAACCTCAAACTGATCGGGGCCTTTCTCTGTCACCCGGCCAATCACCAACGCTTCAGCTTTGATCAGACGCCAATCTTTGTAGCGAACCTCAGTGATCTCGCTGGGCTTAGAGAGAAAAGCATTAGTTGGTAATAAATCGAAACGGCCTGAGCGGTGCAGATCTGCCGCAATGATTGCGCGAATATCCTCAGGTGGCTCGCCCTCACCATGCCAACGAAAGGGGACTGCAGCAATCGGGGTGCCTGAATCCTCACCCTGGGTAATTTCAATAGTAAGGGCTGCGAACGCAGAGGCAGAAAGCAACGCCATACACCCAGCCGATAACGCCAGCAACATTCCTGCAACAAACCTTCTCATCGTCGCTATTTTCCTAAGGGTCAAGGTTTAAAAACAAAGTTAAATTCTTTCAGGTACTCGTAATAACGTGGCTCAGTGGGAAATGGCAAAGGAGAGGCCTTGAAAATAGCATTTTCGGCCGATTCATCCAGACGTGCATGTCCACTTTCTTTAGTGATAGTCACCGAGATAACGTTTCCATCCCTATCTACCTTAACAAGAAACGAGACACTCATACCGCTAAAGTCCCCTGGCTCGCTCCAGTTACTGCTGACCTGCTGCTGGATTGCCCAGGCCAGCGCGCCGAAGGCAGACACCGCCTCTTGTTCATCGCGCTCGAGCTGCGCCTGGGTCTCAGCCGCTTCCCGAGCCTTTTTCTCCACTGCTTTACGTTTCTTCTCAGCCTCGGATTTTTTCTTTGCCTCAGCCGCCTTTTTCTTCTCTAAAGCCTCTTCTTTCTTCTTTAAAGCCTTGGCTTTCTTCTTCTCGGTGGCTTTGCGTTTTTTTTCAGCCTTGGCCTTTTTCTTTGCCTCAGCCGCCTTTTTCTTCTTTAAAGCCTCTTTTTCCTTCTTTTTTTCAGCGGCTTTCTTCTTCTGGGTGGCTTTGCGTTTTTTCTCAGCCTTGGCCTTTTTCTTTGACTCAGCCGCCTTTTTCTTCTTTAAAGCCTCTTTTTCCTTCTTTTTTTCAGCGGCTTTCTTCTTCTGGGTGGCTTTGCGTTTTTTCTCAGCCTTGGCCCTTTCGATCGCGGCCAGATCTATTACTTTTGCCTGTACCGGTTTACCCGGCAAGGGCTCAATTACCTGGGGTTGAAACCACAAACTCACCCCAATCAGTGCACCAAAAACGATATGGATCAGAACCGCGTATATAAAACCCCGAATCGGGCTGGCAGCTTTGCGCAGATTCCGACTCACCGGCGATCAATGCTCCAACGAATCGGTCACCAACCCCACACCAGGCACACCGGCCTGTTGTAGCAAAACCATTGCCTGTACAACGGCATCATAACGGACATTCTTGTCTGCGCGAACCAAGAACTCGGTCTTGGGACTGTTGCGCAACACGATGTCAGCCTTGATTCTGATCTCCTGGATATTGGCGACCGGATTGGGATCATCATTAATGAAATACTGCTCCGCCTTGTCTACGTGAACCACGAAAGGCTCCTTACTGTCTTCTGAAACTGCGCGGGCATCAGCCTGGGGTAACTCGACGGTGACTCCCTCCATCATTAACGGCGCGGTAACCATAAAAATGACCAACAGCACCAACATGACATCGATATACGGTACAACGTTAATCTCGCTCATCTGGCGTTTCTGGCGACGTGGACGCATCACAATGTCCCGGAGAGGGATTCGTCAGCTGCGGCGCTGGCCGCTCACGGCCTGTCGATTAACGATACTGAGAAATTCTTCGACAAAAACATCGTAACGGGCAATCAATGACTCAGAGCCAGCAGAATAACGGTTATAGGCGATAACGGCCGGAATCGCCGCGAAAAGACCCATGGCGGTCGCTATCAGGGCCTCAGAAATCCCCGGTGCAACGGTTGCAATAGAAACACTTTGCATTGCGCCCAGAGAACGAAAAGAATTCATGATCCCCCATACGGTGCCAAAAAGACCTACGTAGGGACTGATAGAGCCCACCGTCGCCAGAAACGGTAGGTGCGCTTCCAATGACTCGACCTCTCGGCTAAGGGCTACGCGCATTGCCCGCTGCACCCCCTCAACCAAATCGGTACGCTCTATCGCTGTGTTACCTGCAAGCCGGGTGTACTCCCGATAACCCGAAACAAAAACGCCGGTCATACCGATCGGTTCTGCGTCGCCCTCGGTACAACGCCGGTACAAACTGTTAAGTTCCCCGCCGGACCAGAAGTCAGCCTCAAAATCATCTGCCTCCCGGCGTAGTTTTTTCAGTGAACTGGCTTTGGAAAAAATAACTGTCCACGATACCAGCGATGCCGCCACCAAAATCAGCATGACCAGTTGCACCAGCAGGCTTGCCTGGAGTACCAGTTGTAGGATCGACAGCGATTCATTGCTCACTGCGAGTTTGACTGCTTCGTTCATCGGTTGTTACTCGTTCTCAAAAAAATCCGGCAAAGGCCGAGGCCGTGCGGTGCGCATGTTAATACAGGCCAAACGCACCACACCGGTGCATAGCGCCTCACCAGACCGGGTCACTACCTGGGACAACTCTACACTCGCGGGACGCTGGTGGGCTACCTGTACAGATACCTCCAGATCGTCACTCAAATGTGCCGGTCGCAAAAACTCGAGATTAGCCGAGCGAACGACAAACATTGCATCTTCATTATGGGCCAGCACAGCAAGGTCTACGCCTCGCGAGCGCAGCCACTCACTGCGTGCCCGCTCCATAAATTTAAGGTAGTTGGCGTAATAAACAATTCCCCCAGCATCAGTGTCCTCGTAATAAACCCGTATCGGCCAACGGAACACTACACCCGACCCGATCATAAAACAGTCATGTGATACCCATCAGTGGGCTCAACACTACAGGAAAAACTCCTGCCAACACTGTCAACAGCGTGAGCATTTCCTGACCTTTTCATGGTGCGGAACCTTCGGAACCTCCAGGAAAAAGACCGGATTGAGGACCATCACTTGCGGGTAGGGTCACGCCAAAGTGGCGGTATGCGGCCCGCGTAGCAGCACGCCCTCGGGGGGTGCGCATCAGAAATCCCGACTGAATAAGATATGGCTCCACAACATCTTCCAAAGTGCCGCGCTCCTCTCCAATCGCAGCGGCAAGACTGTCAACACCGACTGGACCGCCATCGAATTTTTCCATAATGGCAAGCAACAAACGCCGATCTAACGCATCGAGACCAAAACCATCGACCTCGAGCAAATCAAGTGCACTGTCGGCAATCTCACTGCTGATCGCGCCATCTGCCTTAACCTGGGCGTAATCACGGACTCGACGCAATAATCGATTGGCGATACGCGGCGTACCACGGCTGCGCCTAGCAATGGCATCAACACCATCGGCATCGCTAGGAACAGCGAGGATGCGTGCCGAGCGCTCGACAATCATTGCCAGCTCCGAGGGCTGATAAAACTCCAAACGCTGGACAATGCCAAAACGGTCGCGCAACGGAGCCGTCAGCAGGCCAGCACGAGTCGTGGCGCCGACCAGAGTAAACGGTGGCAGATTCAACTTTATTGAGCGAGCGGCTGGACCATCACCGATGATGATGTCCAGCTGATAATCCTCAAGTGCCGGGTAAAGAATCTCCTCTACCGCTGGACTCAAACGGTGAATCTCGTCTACGAAAAGCACATCGTGTGGCTCAAGGTTGGTTAGGATCGCTGCTAGATCCCCCGCCTTCTCCAAAACCGGGCCGGAAGTCTGGCGCAGGTTCGCGCCCATCTCGTGGGCCAGAATATGGGCCAATGTGGTCTTGCCCAAACCCGGCGGACCAAATACCAGAACGTGATCAAGCGCCTCCGCTCGACCTTTGGCGGCGGCGATAAAAATCTCCAACTGCTCACGCACCTTTGGTTGGCCAATAAAGTCATCCAGACGTAACGGTCGCAGGCTGTGGTCCAACACCTGCTCCTGAGAAGAATCGTCCTGATGGGTTGGGTCTATCACCGGGTCGTGGCTACTCATTTCGTGTCTCCAGAAAGCACCTTGAGTGCCTCACGAATGAGAGATTCAACAGCCGAACCACCGTCTGTATCAACTGAACGTACGACACGACCCGCCTCAGCTGCGCGGTATCCTAAGGCGACCAAAGCACTGACCGCGTCCTGCTGGGGGGTTAACCCGGCACCCAACAGGTCGGTACCAGAATCACCAATGTTATCAAGCCGATCACGTAATTCAATGACCAGACGTTCAGCGGTCTTGCGGCCAATGCCGGGCACCCGAATTAGTTGCGCAACATCACCAGCACTGATACAGGCAACCAGATCATCCGCTGTCAGTCCAGAAAGGATTGCCAATGCGACCCGTGGCCCAACGCCGCTGGTCTTCAGCAATATACGGAATAGGTCGCGCTGGCGCCGGTCAGTAAAGCCAAACAGTAGGTGAGCATCATCACGTATCGCCAGGTGTGTATACAATGAAACGCTGGCGCCGATCTCTGGCAGATTGTAAAAGGCGGTCATCGGCGCTTCCAGTTCATAGGCAATGCCCCTTACATCAACCATCAATTGTGGCGGCTGCTTATGTACCAACGTACCGCTGACCTGGCCGATCATCGTCTCACCCCGCCAGAGCCATGATTCACCAGTTCGGACATGGCTGATTCCTGGCGTTTGCGAACTTGCGCCAGGTGCACATGACAGATTGCACAAGCCAATGCATCGGCAGCATCCTGTGGCGGCTTGCGATCCAGACCCAACAGAACTCTCACCATGTGCTGTACCTGCTGTTTACTGGCTCGGCCAGTGCCCGTAATTGAGCGCTTGATCTCCAAAGCGCTGTATTCACCAATCTCCAACTCATTATGCGCCAAGGCCACAAGAGCGCTGCCGCGAGCCTGCCCCAATACCAGTGCAGAGCGCGGATTGGTTGCCATGAACACTTTCTCAATGGCGCCTGCCGTGGGTCGGTACTGATCGATAGCATCGCGTATACGACCGTGAATTGTCACCAGACGGGGTCCCAGTGGGCCATCGCCGGTACGCACACACTCGCTGAAAATATGGTGCAGGGACTGGCCACGCGCCTCCACCACCCCGATACCTGTGACCCGGGAGCCTGGATCAATACCAATAACCCTGATGTTTTCCACGGGCATACCGTGCCAGGTTATCAGCCCGGCGCCACCATCTCCTCGGGGAAACTGGCATTGGTAAACACGTCCTGTACATCGTCCATCTCTTCTAGGGCGTCTACCAGACTCACAACTTTCTGGGCATCATCGCCCTCAAGTTCAGTTTCTGTCGCTGGCCGCTGCACTACCTGAGCTATCTCTGGCTCCAAGCCCTGCCGTGCTAGCGCGGCGCGAACGGTGTCAAATAGTTCCGGAGTTGTGATCACCTCGATCGATCCGTCTAGCGCGGTTTCCACTTCCTCAGCTCCGGCAGCAACGACCACCTCCATGACAGCCTCTTCATCCGCTGTGGGCGCAAAAACAAATAGTCCGATCTTGCTGAATAGATAGGCGACCGAACCTTCGGTGCCCAGATTACCGCCATGCTTGCTGAAAAGATGGCGAACCTCTCCTACCGTCCGGTTACGATTATCGGTAGTGCAGTCAACCAGCACGGCCACGCCTCCATGAGCATAGCCCTCATAACGCACCTCTTCGTAAGACAGTCCCTCAAGCTCTCCAGTACCGCGCTTGATCGCGCGGTCAACAGTATCTCGAGTCATGTTTCCAGCGAGCGCTTTTTCCACTGCAGTCCGCAAACGAGAATTAGATGCGCTATCACCTCCACCCGCACGGGCAGCCACGGTGATCTCCCGGATCAGCTTGGTAAACAACTTGCCACGCTTGGCGTCCTGGGCCGCCTTGCGAAACTTGATATTGGCCCATTTGCTGTGTCCGGCCATCTTGGTCGCCTCTTCTTGGGTCTAATTGCCTGATCAGTACTAAGTTAACGGCGTGATTACACCTGCTCTGCAATCACCTGCGCCAGCGCGGCCCGATTTGTCCATGACCACAGGGTATGTTCTGCCACTGCCAGATCTTCCCAACAGCTTTGATCATGCTCGCACGAGTCTAACTTGATGGGACACCGTGCCGGGAGTTCCAGTGAGAAAAAATGCTCAATATTCTCCACCACGCCCGGACCATACCAGTGGCGGTACTCAGGCAGGATATGAAAGGATTGGCTGAAACCCCAGTCACGCCAGCCCGAAGCCCTCTCGAGGCCGGTCTCTTCAAACACTTCACGGCGCGCTGCCTGGGCAGGGGTTTCACCACCCCAGTTCAGACCACCCGTCACGGATTGCCAAAAACCGCTTCGTATCCGCTGCAAGAGTAATGTCTCGCCGGCCACAGTATAGATAACTACCAGGACCGATTCCGGCCGCTTACCGCGTGCCGGCGGCAACAAAGCCTTCGCACTCACTCCATCGCCGTCCCGTCGGGGCGCTGCGGAGTAGCACGACGAAGGCCCAGCTCCCGCAACTGATCATTGTCGACATCGCCCGGAGCTTCGGTCAACAAACAGGATGCCTTTTGCGTTTTGGGGAATGCAATCACATCGCGTATCGAGCTTTCACCCGCCACCATCGAAACAATCCGGTCGATACCGAAAGCGATTCCGCCATGCGGCGGTGCCCCGTATCGCAGTGCATCAAGCAAAAAACCAAAACGGGTTTGCGCCTGCGCCTCATCAAGACCTAAAGCTGCAAAAACTTGCTGCTGAACTGCCCTTTGATGAATACGGATTGAGCCGCCGCCAATCTCGGTGCCATTGAGCACCATGTCATAGGCGCGCGATCGCACAGCTCCTGGATCGGTCTGCAGATGATCCACATCTTCGGTGTGCGGCGCCGTAAACGGATGATGAAGCGCCACCCAGCGTCCGGCTGCGGCATCTTCTTCAAGCAGTGGAAAATCAACCACCCAAAGCGGCTGCCAGCCTGGCGTAACGAGATCAAGATCATGGCCAAGACGTATCCGAAGCGCGCTAAGCGCATCGTTGACGACCCGCTCGCGGTCTGCGCCAAAAAACAGCAGATCGCCATCTTCGGCGCCAACGCGGTCGAGCAGTTCGCTAACTACGGTTTCGGGCAGGAATTTCAGTATCGGCGACTGCAACCCGCCGACGCCATCACTGATATTGTTGACCTTGATATAGGCCAGCCCGCCGGCACCGAACTGTTTAACTAGCTCGGTATAACTATCGATCTGCTGGCGACTGAGGGAGGCACCGCCCGGAACCCGCAACACGGCTACCCGACTCCCAGGCGTACTGGCTGGACCCGCAAATACCTTAAATTCAACCTCAGCCATCAGATCCGCCACATCAAGAAGTTCCAGCGGGATACGAAGATCTGGCCGATCAGTACCAAAACGACGGACGGACTCTGAATAAGTGAGCTTTGGGAGCGGATCTGGCAGATCGATTTTTAAAACGCTTGAGAAGACTTCACGCATCATGCCTTCCATAGCGCTCATAACGTCTGCTTCATCAATGAAGGACATCTCGATATCAAGCTGGGTGAATTCGGGTTGACGATCAGCCCTTAGGTCTTCATCACGGAAACATCGAGCGACCTGGTAATAACGCTCGAATCCCGACACCATCAACATTTGCTTGAACAATTGCGGCGACTGGGGCAGTGCAAAAAACTGACCGGGCTGCACCCGACTCGGTACCAGGTAGTCACGCGCCCCCTCAGGGGTAGACCGGGTCAGCACCGGGGTTTCTATCTCAACAAAATCCCGATCATCAAGATAATCACGTAATGCCCGTATCAAGCGATGACGCAACCGCAGGTTGCGTTGCATACGTTCGCTGCGAAGATCCAAATAACGGTAACGCAAGCGCACCGCTTCACCGGTTTCGGTGTCCTCGATCTGGAAAGGCAGGGGGTCGGCACTATTTAGGATAGTGAGTTCCAGCCCTAATATTTCGACAGCACCAGTCGGTAGATCTGGGTTATGGGTACCTTCCGGGCGTAAGCGAGCTT
>Ga0302122_10000184_pt1 | contig 35125 bp, 19 predicted proteins | sample CB21_SCM_MG_FD_203115 | JGI IMG/M metagenome (GOLD analysis project Ga0302122, IMG submission 203115) | Marine microbial communities from Western Arctic Ocean, Canada - CB21_SCM | ecosystem: Environmental > Aquatic > Marine > Oceanic | place: Canada: Western Arctic Ocean | collected 2017-09-28 | reverse complement strand
TCGCCGCAGCGGCGGGCGCCGGCGCTCCGAAGGGGAGCTTGCTGGGCGCCTTGGTCGGTATGGGCGGGTAGCCCGACGCCGGCTTAGCCGGCGCACCACCGAAGGGGAGCTTGCTGGGCGCCTTGGCCGGCATGGGCGGGTAGCCCGACGCCGGCTTGGCGCCGCCAAACGGTAGCTTGCTGGGCGCCTTGGCCGGCATGGGCGGGTAGCCCGACGCCGGCTTAGCGCCGCCAAACGGTAGCTTGCTCGGCGCCTTGGTCGGCATGGGCGGGTAGCCCGACGCCAGCGTGGCGCCGCCAAAGGAGAGCTTGCTCGGCGCCTTGGCTGGCGCGGGCGGGTCGCTCGTGGCCGCGGCCGCGAAGCCGGAGAGGCCCGGCGACGGCGCGGGCGGCGGCTCGACGGCCTGATGCGCCGCCGGCTTCTCGTCGTCGGCCAGCGCGTAGCACGAGAGGAGACCGGCCGTCGACAGGAGGAGCACGAGGGGCGCCGGGGGCGCGTCCGGCGGCGCCGGCACCGAGGGGTCCACGGGCGGCGCTGGCCTTGTAACGCCGCGCGCCAGGACGCCCAGCCCCGCGACCAACGTCTCGCGCTCGTCGCCCTCAAAGCTCTGGCAGGGCGTCTGGCACACGAGTGAAGCTTCGTCGTACGCCTCATGTAAATAATACGCTCCACTGACTTCCGGGTCCTCTCTTATAACGCCCACGTCCCGGCTCAGGTTGCACGCCACGACCGCGAGGCCCGCCCGGACCACTCCTCCAAAAAACGCGTGCGGGGCGCCCTCCTTTTCTCTATCGAAGAAGGCCACGACGCCGTCGCCCAGGTCCGCGGCGTAGGTCGTTACTGTACAAGTTGAGACGTCCACCACGACACACCGCGCCAGCGCGTCGTCCGTCGCGTGGCGGAAGCCCGCCAGTACTCTATCGCCGTCGAGCCAGCGGACGAAGTGCGCCGTGCGCGGGTCGTCGTCCCCGAACGCGTCGCCATCGGGTGTGACGCAGCCCTCCTCGCGCCACACCTCATTAGTCAACGCGTAGGCCTTGACAGAATTGGCGCACGCGACGGCCAGGCGCGTTCCGCAAAACGCGGCATGCCCGGCAGCTAGGTCCACGTCGCCGCCGCCGTCCACGCGGAAGACCACGGTGCTTGTCGGGGACGACGCGGCGACCCACGCACCGTCGCTCGACACCGTCAGAGATGTGACGCCAGCGACATGCTGCGTGCGCACGTGTCTCAACGAAGGCCCGCGCTCGACTGTGAAGAGAGTGACGTCGCTGCCCGTGGCGGCGGCGACTACATTCGCGTCCGATGCCGAAGCGCAGCACGCGCACGCGCCCATGAGGGTGGCGCGCGCGAGCGCCGGCGGCGGGGCGCCTTCTCTCCTTTTAGAGCCGCCCGGGCGCCGGGACTCGTCATAGCGCGCCCACGCGGCGGTCGCCAACACGGACGCGTCGACGCACACGAGGTCGCTCCCCGCGCCCACGCAGACGACGCCGTGTTTGTGGACGACGGCGACGCTGTTGCCCGCGACGGCGCCGCGCGGATCGTCGGTGCTCGGCGCGACGCGGAAGTCCGCTAGCAAGCTGAGCCGTATGTTGTCGTCGGCCATGATTTATGCGGCTCGCACGCTGCGGCTCGCAGATTTTGCTCTCTGGCTTGGTGGCTTGGCTCTGCTGCAGCGGGGCCGCCTTTGAGACCTGCCGCGCTTAGCCGTAGCAAATCGCCGCTTCGGCGAGCTCGTCACGACACCGCAGGCTCCTTTGCTACAGCGGACACGATGACCCTGCTTAAACAACTTTTGCGACCTTGGTGCGGGTTTTTCCGTGCCCAAAACGGGTTTTTGGCCGACGACGTACGCGCCGTACAACGTCACGCATAGCTCCTGGAGCCTCACGGGACGCCCCGCAGCCCTCCGCCGCCCGAGGCGCCGCCGCCGTCTCCTTTACACCATGCCGCAGAAGCACTCCAAGAACAATGGCTCGTCGACCTACGGCGTCTTTTCGTATGGCGAAAGGAAGCGGTGCTCCTTCATGACGAGCATTGATGAACGGACGGGCGCCGACGCCCAGCTCCCCTTCGGCTGGTGCGCCCTGTCGCTGCGGCCGGCCGAGGACCCCGTGTGCACGCCGAGCGGCCACATCTACTCCCGGGAATTGTTGCTGGAACACATGGTCGCCAAGGGCGACGAACTAAAGCTCGCGCGCCAGAAGTGGGACGCGGACCGCGCGCGCGAGGCGGCGGCCCGCGGGAAAGAAGTAGACGCGGACCAGGACCAGTTACTACTCGAGTTCGAGCAGACCAATGACGCGACACGAACTGCCCCGGCTCCAAAAAAAGCGAGAATAGAACACTTTCAGTCCAACTTCGCGCAGCCCGTGGCGACCGGTTCCCAAGCATTGGTTGTGAGCGACTTGTCAAAGACGGTGGACTTTGAGGCCAAAGGTAAATACAAAACGGAATTGGCGCGGACCTGCTTCTGGCTGCCGTCGCAGCAGCCGTCGGCCTCTCCGAAAATCCCGCCGCGGCCGCCGCGCCGGCCGCCCTCGCCGGTCACGGGCGCCGAGCTACGCTCCAAAGATCTTGTAAGTCTTGATCTGCGCTCCTCGTCCGTCAACAAAACGTCCCAGAACAAAAATGACGGCCAGGACGTGCGCTACATTTGTCATGTTTCTGGCGACGAGATCACGACCCAAGACGTGTTACTCATAAAGCCGACGGGCTGCGTCATCCTGGCGCCGGTGGCCAAGAAGCTGAACGTGTTGACCGAACGGCGGTGCCCCGTCACGGGGGCGGCCTTCCGCGACAAGGACGTCGTGAAGCTCGTGAGCGGCACGTCGGGTTACGCGGGGTCCGGCGGCGCGGCGCTCCAGGTCAAGGTGCACCGCGCGCAGGGGGGGGGGGCCTAAGGGTGGCTGTACGTAGTCTGTTGTGAGTCCGGATCTTGCTCCCCGATAGCGTTGGCGCGCGCTGGACCCGCATCGCGAGGCGTGTCCGGGCGCACTTCCGGGCGCGCACTGGCAGATCAAAAGTCTAGAATATATATATTACCCCTGCCATGGCCATCGTCTTCCCCGGGGCGACGCCTCGGGCGGGAACGCGTCCCGGAGCGCCGCGACGGCCTCAGACGCATCCCCCGCCTGAAAGATGTAGCTCCCGGCGACCAGGACGTCGGCCCCGGCCTCGACGGCATCCGATGCGGTGGACGCGTCCATACCGCCGTCGACCTGGAGCCGCAGATCCGGGTACCGCGCGCGCAGCGCGCGGAGCTTCGGCAGCGCCACGGGATCGAAGCTCTGGCCGCCCCGGCCGGGCGCGACCGCGAGCACGTCGACCATGTCCACCAAACCCGCGTCGAGGAGTGGTGTTATGGCCGACACTGGCGTGTCCGGCGCGAGACATATACCAACGTCACAGCCCCCTTTCCGAATTTCCGTAGCGAGCGCCGCCGCGGCATCGACACTCGCACAGGACTCGAACTGGAACGTCAGGCCGCCGGCGCAGCCGTCCTCTAGTAATGTAGCCACGACGGCCTGTGGGTCCCGGCACCCGACGTGGACGTCCAGGTACGCGGCCGGGAGCCGCCTTTTCAACGCTTGGACCGTCTGCGGCCCCATGGACGACAGGGCGCCGTTCGAGGCCGCGGAGCCGTCGAAGACGTCCACATGGAGCCAGTCGGCGCCGGCGTGCAGCACGGCGTCGGCCGCGTCGCCCAGGTGGCCGGCGTCGGCCGCTAACAGTGATGCTGATACGATGCCTCGCTTGTCCTCGGATGTTTCCGTCGCCTCGGAAGCGGCCCGGTGCGACAACGGCTTCAACGCCGAGAAGCCGTGCCGGTAGATGCGGTCGTAGAGCGAATCGAACGCCTTCGCTGCCTTAGCGTCCGGCTCGATGCGCCGCGCCGGCCGGACCATGGCCTCCACGGCGGCCGAGATGGAGGGGTGGACGCCCGCCAGGGCGCTCGCGAGGACGGCGCAGCCGAGCAGCGGCGCCTCGGCCGACTCCCCGATGACCACGGCCCGGCCGCAGGCGTCGGCGTGCATCTGGAGCCACAGCGCGGAGCGCGTCGCGCCGCCCGAGAGCGCCAGGTCCTCCTTGGCGTCGCCCCTCGTGAGCGCGTCGACGCTCGCGCGCGTCCCGAGGGCCGTCGCCTCCAGCAGCGCCCGCCAGATGTGGCCGCGGCCGTGCTTCAGGGTGAGGCCGTAGAGCGCGCCGCGCGCCTTGGGGTCCGTCTCGGGCGTGCGCGCGCCCTGGAACGTTTCGAGCGCGCAGCACCCCTCGGCGCCGACGGGCAGCGCCGCCGCCTCCGCGTCGAGCGCCTCGAAGGAAGCCGTGTCCTGGCCGCCAAAAACGCGCCGCGCCCACTGCAACGCCGCGCCGGTCGTCGCTTGGCCGCCCTCACGCATCGCCAGGTCCGCGAGCGGCGCGCCCCGGTACGGGCCCCAGACGCCCGGCGCGCCCGCGGGCGCCCCCGCCGGGCCCGCGGGCGCCACCGCCAGATGCAAGGAGCTTGACCCGGTGATGACGCCCACGCCGCCGCGCGTCGCCGTGCCTAGGCCCACGAGGCCCACGAACGCGTCGGCGCCGCCCTGAGCCACCGGGGTTCCTGCCTCCAGCCCGAGGTGGGCCGCGGCCGCGGCGGTCAACGTGCCCGCCCGCTGGCCCATCGCGACACACGCTTGCGGCCACTTGGTCTCGAGGACCTCGAGACCGGTTCGCCGCAAAAGCTCCGACGGCCGGCCGCCGAAGCGGTTATTAACTTGCGCCTCGCACGCGGCCTTGCCGTCGCAGTGCCATCGTGTTGCCACGTTGCAGCCGCCCGCGACCCAGGTCCCGGTGCACCGGTAGTTGAGCCAGTCCTGGCACTCGCAAATGATGTCCGCGGAATCGTACGTCTCGGGCTCGTGCTTCTTGAGCCAGAGGGCCTTGGGCAGCATCCACTCCGCAGAGATCGGGCCCTTGCCCTGCGCGTTCACGTTGAGCGCGTCGTCTCCATCGCCGAGGCGCAGGATCTCGTCGCTCTCCGCCGCAGACCGCTGATCCATCCAGAGCAAGCAGTCCCGTAACGGCGTGCCGTCGCTCTTGCAGGCCACAACGGTGCACGACGTCGCCGCGAGGCATAGGGCGACCACTTCGGCGTCGGCGCACTCGTTCACAACTTCACGACACGTCTCGCCCAGTCCCGTCCACCATTCGCTCGGGCTCTGCTCGGCGTGGCCTGCCGCCGGAAACCGCGTCTCGTGCGGGTGGGATTTCGTCGCGAGCAGTTCGCCTGTTGATGCGTCGAACAAGCCGGCGCGCACGGATTCCGTACCGATGTCGAAGCCGATGACCGCTTTCCTACTACTGCTGGCGCGGGCTGCGGCAAGCACGAGAACGAAGCAACGCATTTTTATTGCTGTGGCTGCGTTTCAGGCTAGCTTGTGCGCTCTGTCTGCACCGCCTCACTGCTGCGAGCACTGGACTTCGGCTGCGCTCCGTCTGCACCGCTCACCGCTGCGAGCACTGGATTTCGGTTCGACTGATACCTTTTAAGCACACAGCGAAGCGTTGGAAGCAATGGCACTGCATCTAAGTTTGCAAATCTGGGGTGTGATGAAAACCCGTAACCTTAAACCCGCACGAGCAAGGTCCTAGCACCACATCAAATGGCGATGTACCGAGCGCCCCGCCACTCCAATAAGATATAGAATCACATGGACATAAATTACGTGCTCGGCCATGGCAGCCGGGCCCGGTAGTTTTCTCGGCGGGTGTCGTCTACTCCTTGTTCTCGTCGGCCTTCTCGTCCGGGAAGTACTTCTGGATGATGTTCTCGTCGCACCACGGCGCGAGGCCGAGCGCGAACGCGATGCGCGCCGGCACGATGAGGCGCGCGAAGTTGATGAACACGAACGCGTCCGCGGCGATGGCTTCTTTGCCCTCCACCGAGCCCATGACAGGGAGCGTGCCCGTGGCGATCGTGATCGCCGCGATGGCGAACGGCACGGAGCCGATCCAGAACGCGCCCTCGGTCAAGGCGTAGGCAACGATGCCGGCGCGGCCGCTGTTCTTGATGCGCGTCATGGCGTCGACGCGCTCGTCCTCGGGGATGCGCGGGTCGTCCTTGAAGCCCCACTTGATGAGGAACTCCCCGACGGCGCCGACCTCGACCTCCTCGCGCACGGCCGCGGCGACGGGAAGCTCGGGAAGCTTCTCGACTTGGGCGATGGCGCCGTTCTTGTGGTCCTGCATAGCCTGGTCGACGATTTGCTCGAAGTCCGGCGCTTCCGCGTCGAACGGCGATGCGATGATGTTGTTCGCCGGCTCCGCCGTGCCCGACGTGAACTCGTCCATGATCTTCAGGTATTCATCGGCATCGGATGCGGTGGCCGGCGCCTCGGAGGTCTGGATGCGCTCCGCGACTTCGACGAAGCGCAGCGTGTTGCTCTTGACAGCGCGGTTGGGCACCATGAGAGCTGATGTGCTGGCAGCAGCACCAAGCAGGAGCATGGTAGAAGTGCGCGTCATCGTTGTTGTATAGTGTACTGGTGCGTTGGAGCGTTGGTAGAGCTGTGCTATGTCGTCTGCAAATGCGTTTGCGAGTCGTATGCGAGTACTGACGGATGTACGAGCTGGTTGTTCGCTGCCGCCGCGGATGACTAAGGAGAGTTCAGGCCCGCGGTGGTCCGCGCGAAACTACAAATACACACGCCACGCGCTTCTACCCGTCTCTAACACTCGACACAGCAATGGAAAACACAAACAACTTAAAAATTCACACCCCAAGCGCCGACGCGGGCAGCACCTTGTACGGGTTCAGGATCAAGTTGGGATCCATCGTCCGCTTGATTAACCCCATCAAGTCGATCGCCGCCGCCGGCTTGTTGAGGTGCAGGTATTCAGACTTGCATTGACCTACACCGTGCTCCGCGCTGATGGACCCGCCCGCGCCCGCCACGGACTCGTAGACCCACGGCTCCAGTAACGCGTGGACCTCTTCTCGGTACCCAGCGACGTCGCATATATTCAAATGCAAATTGGCGTCGCCCACGTGGCCGTAGCCCGCGACGTCCACGTCCAGGCCGCCCAGCTTCGCCTGGGCGGCCTCCACGAGGTCGTAGAGCACCGCGGGCGGCAGCGAGACGTCGTATTTATAGACGAAGCCGCGCGACGTCATCGCGTCTGAGACGCCCTCGCGCAGCGTCCAGAGCGCCTCGATGGCCGTCTACGACGGCGCGACGCACCCGTCGGCCACGAAGGCTCCGACCGCCTCCAGAAACCGCTCGAGCTTCGCCGCGTTGTGCGCCGCGTGGCACCCGGCCGTCTCCACCAGTACGCGGAAGGGGGCGTCGCACTCCAGCGGATCCGCGACGGCCTGATGGGCCCGCGTCGTCGCGTCGAGGGCACCCCCATCCAAGAACTCGACCGCGCTCAGGATTTCGCCGAGCTCCGCCCGCGCGACCGTCAGGACGCGGCGCACCTCCTCGAAACTGCGGCACGCCAGCCACGCGACGTGGACGTGCGGCGCCAGCGCGGGGCAGGCCAGCGCGCATCGGGTGATGACGCCCAACGTCCCCTCGGACCCGATGAGGAGCTGGGGCAGCGCGTAGCCCGTGTTGTCCTTGCGCAGGGACGACGTGCAGTCGACGACCGTCCCGTCGGCCTGCACGAACTCGAGGCCCGCGCACGCGCCCCGGAGCGAGCCGTGCCGCACGAAGCGCACGCCCCCCGCGTTTGTCGCGAGGTTGCCGCCGACCGTGCACGTGCCCGAGGCGCCCAAATCCAGCGGCGCGACGAAGCTGCGGTCCCGCAGATGCGCGTCGAGCGCGTCGAGCACGACGCCGGCGCCGCACGTCACGACGCCCGTGTCCTCGTCCAAGCCGTCGATGGCGTTCAGGCGCGTCGTCGAGAGGATGACCTCGTCGTGCACCGGGACCGAACCACCGACCAAGCCCGTCTTGCCCCCCTGCGTCGTCACGGCCAGCCTCCGCGCGTCGCAGTACTTGAGGATTGCTGAAACTTCCGCCGTCGTCGCCGGCTGCGCCACGACGCGCGCCCGGCCTTCCCACTTGTTCATCCAGTCCCGGTTGTATTGGGCACAGTCCTCCGCGCCTTCGATGACCGTCGAGCAGCGCGCTTTGAGCGCCGCGACGTCGGCGTCCTCAAGCGTTGCGAGCCACTCGTGGCGTGGTGCTATGGGCATCGTTGGGGTGCTGAAGCGGCGTGATGTTCGGGCCAGTGCCCTCCAGCAGCGATGCGACATGTTGCAAATTTGCGCCGACAGCGTACGCCTTCGTGGCTACTGATGCGCATTCGTTCGTCCAGGGCTAGTTGAGCTCTTAGCATGAGCAACCCCAAGTTTGGAAACCCGTCAAACTAGCCGCTGCCGGGCGCAAGGCACCGGAGCTCGATGTTCAACTATTGATCTAACTTTAGTATTACTCTGTTCAGCCGAATGTGCTCGTCAGGCAGCTTCCAAACAACGGTTCCTCCGCCACGTGTTTCGCCCTTTAGCAACGACACGCGACCCGCTTTGTTTGGTTAGGGCGATGCACGGCTGGCGCCGGGGGAATGGCGACTTTGGCAGCTAGAAATGCGAAACCCGTCTAAATCGACGATCCACCCAATGATCAAAACCATGCAGCTTGGGGTGGGGGAATCCTGGTACGACTCTACTCAGTTGAGAGAGAGAGCGAGGCACAGTTTTACAAGTTTCACCAACAACAACCCCCTACGGGGGGCTAGCTCGCCTTGGCGGCCTCGGCCGCGACGGCGCCCTTCTGCTTCTTCGCGCGCCGGTCGCTCGCGCGCTTTTTCCCGTCCGCGCCGCCCTTCGCGGCCAGCTTGTGGACGTCCTGCTCCGGCGCGGCGCAGCCCTCGACGTCGCAAGGGAAGATCTGGTAGCCGCTCCCGCCCCCGACGTATGGGTCCCGGCGGTCGGCGTGGCCGTTCGCCGTCAGGCTTCGGAGCGTCTCGATGTCGGCGTTGATCGACATGCGCGGGTCGAGCGGCGGCCGCTCGGTGCCGAAGCAGTGGCGCTCCGCCTTCGAGCGGTACGAGTTCTGGTGGAGCGTGCTCCCAGAATTCGTGAGGCACCGGAAGCGGCAGAGCTCGAAGTCGTCCTTTGCGCCTTTGAGCACGGCGTGGACGGCGTTCTTGCGGACGAGCTTGCGCGTCTTCGCGCCCGCGTTGCTCACGCAGCACGCCACGCAGTGCTCGTACGTGTCGCAGCAGCTCGACGCCGCGCAGCGGTCGCACGGGCGCGAGCTCTGGCAGCAGCAGCCATCTCGGTCTAATTCGTCGGGCGCGCAGACGCCGCCCCTCGAATCGGCGACGGCGTGGGGCGCGTGGCCATACGTGTTCGCGCACTCCGCCGCCGCAGTCGTGCGCGGCTGGCGGCGCGGCCGCGCATCGGACGCCTGGTGGGTTACGACCGGTGGTGGCCTGAGTACGGCGTAGTGCGCCGCGGCCACGCCGACGACGCACAGCGCCAGCAGCCCCACAGCGATGAGTTTCAGCAGGCCGCGGCCGCGCCGCGCGCGTGCTGCTGCACGAGGCGTGGGCCGAGCCGGTGGTGTGCGGAGCGGTCCGGAGTGCCGGCGCGCAGCCATTACGCTGGCCTTGCACGCAGTGATGCGATGATCCTAGCTTTATGCCGTGCTTTTTAGAGCCGCGCACACAGGTCTTGAGAGTGCTACCGGCGCAAGAGGCACCGGCCCCCGAGGTGGTTTTGGGCTAAGTCGGGTAAAACCCGTACATGTGCGGGTTTTCTACAACTAGCTGCCCCAATATATATCGACGTGCGCTTGTAGGAGCGGCCAAAGGGGTCTAAGGACTGCCACGAAGCGAGTTTGAGGGCAGCCCTTCCGTGGGCTCCTTGGTTCGATGATCGTCGTGAGTCCTGAGGTGCTCGCATACATGCGCATGCTGCCGAGACTCCTCGTCGCAGCGGCGGCGGTCGGCGCATTCGTAGCACCGCGCGGCAAGCTCCGGCAATACCTCGCACAGCCGGCAAAAACGGACGCGGCCGCGACGCCGCTCTCGCCGGGCCAAAAGTTGCTGCAGCCGGTCCAGCTCGCGGTGGCCGTGGAACTGCTCGTGGACCTGCCGTGCCGCGCCTGCGGCCGCGCCGCGCTCGGTCGACGACTCTCGATCGAGTACTTTCTGTTCTTTGCCCTGGTGACGCTGCCGCGGGCTTACCGCTTCGGCACCTACACAAAGCGTGTTGAAAGGCCGGCGCGCGGCGCGGGGGGCGCCGAGTTCGGCGAGTTCCTGCTGAGCGTCGCGGCGGCGCACTGGGTCGGGGCGTGGCGGGGGTATCGCGGGTGGATCAACAGCAATGGATTATTCGCCGTGCGCATGCTCGGGACGGCGGTCGGCGCGTGCGCCGCGTGGACCCTGGGCCGGGCCTACGACCGCGTCGTGGCGCCGGAAAGGCTGGTGACGACAGGCCCCTACCGCTTCGCGCGGCACCCCATCTACACGGCCTACCTGCTCCTCTTCGCCGGCGGCCTCGGCGCCTTGGGCTCGCCGCTCTCCGTCGCAATACTGCTCCTCGCGGCGGGGCGCTCCTACGGGGCCCGCATGGCCGCCGAGGACAAACTTTTAGAGGGGGAGTTCGGAGACGCGTGGCGGAACTACGCCGCGGCGACGCCGTGGCGGCTGTGGCCCTTGGTAACCTAGTTTTTTACTCAGACCGTGTCGGAGCGCCTCTGGTCGCCGCTGGGGCCGGTTACGTAACGTAAGTAAAACAAAACACCCTTTAGAAGCTACCGATCTCGTCGCTCGACGCCTGGTCGAAGTAGCGGCCCGCGAGGACGAGAAGCGCCATGAGCGCGGCGGCATCCTCCGTCGTCGCCCGCAGCGCCAGGAGCCGCTTGACGAGCTGGCGCAGGACGGCGCACGTGTCGCGGTGCAGCGGCTTGTGGAGCCGCGCCAACAAAGCGTACAACCAGAGCGCGCGGTTCCGCGACAGCGTGGTCGACTCGAGCCACCCGGCGTGCAACGCCACGAGCTTCTGCGTCATGACGAAGTCGAACTGGAGCAGGAGCCGCACGGACGGCGCCGTGCCGCGGTCATGAACGGGCCACAGCGAGTCCTCCTCGTCCTCCGACTCGGGGAACGCCTCCGTCTCCCCGAAGCAGAAGCGGTGCCAGCCCTTCGAATCCTTCAGGCGCGGCACGGCCATGCGCGGCCCGTGCTTACCGCCCACGCCGAGGGCCCCCTTCTCCTCCAGCGAGCGCCGCAGGTCCGAGAAGTCCGCCAGCACGGACCGGGCCCAGGCCGCGGGCACGGCGTCCGGCGTTCGAGGGAGGTCCGCCTCCGTCGACCGCCGCCGGCTGTCCTCCCTTTCGCCCTCCATCAAGAAGACGTCGCCGAGCTGCCGCGACTCGCGGCGCATGCGTCGTACGAAATCCTCGACGGTCTGCGGGTCTTCGTGCGTGGCGTCGCTGGCGTCGTCGTCGACGGTGCCCAATTCCAAGGCGGCGCGCGGGCCGTCGTAGACCATCCTTTTGCTTCCTGTGCTGCAGGTGCTTGGAGCTCGATGTGAATGGCTGCGCGTGGCAGATCGATGCGACGAGCAAAATGTGCTACTCCAAACAACCAAGCGCTCACCGTGAGCTGAGCTCGTGGAGCACTGCGCCTTTATAACACGATAATCTCGCGTGAAACCCGCACGAAAAATGACTCCTCGATACGCTCCCGTAACTGTGTCGGAGGAGTGCTCTGGTGGATGCATCAGCGAGCCACGGGCCACTCATCTCGCGTCAAAATCACCGTGTACGTGAGCCAGATTGTAGAGACAAAGCCTCCTGAACCACGCCCGTGAGCACCAAGCTGCACCAGACATTGCAACGCGTAGTCAGAACAACCTTCTATGGCACGGCTGGTGATCTGCCTGGCCGCGACGGCGTCCGGCTGGGCCCCGCCGCCTCACACTAGCAGAGTGCAACCAGCTCGGCGGACGCCGACCCGCCAGCATGCCGAGAAAAACCAGGCCGCCGCCTCACCCTTGGCGGCCCCGAAGGACGAGCGCGCCGCCTGGATCACGCCGGCGGACTGGCTGGCCGGCGGCGACGACGTAAACGAGGCCGTGCCCCTCTACGTACTCGACGGGCCCCTGATCCCCGGGTCCAGCCACGACGTGAGCGTGCCCGTGACCGACGCTGGGTTATCAAAGCTTTTTGATGACCTTTTGGCATCGGGTTCTCGACGAGTCATTACGACGTGGGGCGTCCGAGCAGAAAATAGGACCTGTTTAGCGCGGTACGGCTGCCAGATGGAGCTGGAGACGGTCGAGGACGCGCGCGAGGAAAGCCAGGGACGGTTGCAGTGGAAGTGTAGACATCAATTGTCGAGCGGGCGCGTGCGCATCGACAAGGTCGTGGCGCGGAGCGCGGGCGACGCGTCCTACCTAAGGTGCGTCGCCAGTCCTGTGGAAGATGTTGAAACGGACCCTTCTGACGTCATCAACGGGGCCCAGGTGCGGGTCCGCACCGGCAAGCACGCCGGCGTCTCGGGCACCGTGGAGGGCGTCGTGAACGGCTGGGTCCGCCTGCGCACGGACGACGGGGACGTCCTGGCGTCTCGAGGACGCCGGAGCGTGGAGGTCCTGGATACGGCACCGGAGAAGGAAGTCGAACAAGCACGATCACCCCTCGCGTCCCTCATCCGAACGCTGGAGCAGACGACGGGCGAATTGGGAGAACTCGTGCGCCGGTTAGACGTGCGCGCGAAGAAGACGCTGGCCAAGGTGGACGCGATCGAACGGGAAATCGACGCGAACCAAAAATTCGCCGACTCTTTGACTGAATTACCCGTGCCGAAACGGGAGAAGCAGCTGTTGATTTTGTTGAAGGAAGTGGCCGCTCTGCAGAGAGAAGTGGACGAAGATGTGAGGTTTAACGAAAAGGCCGTGTCTTTGTTAGGGGCGGGGCACGGCACGGGCGTCGGGACTTTGTGGAACGTGGCCGAGACGTGGCTCGCGTACTTGGACGGGCGCGCTTCGGGCGTGCGGCGGAAATTGCACGCCGACTTGCACGAGCGGTTGCTGGACTTTTTGCGGTCAACTGGTAGACTGCCCGAGGGCGGCTTCGCGGGCGAGGCCGCGGGTGCGGACGCGTCCGCTACTCTAGCGCTTTCTGAATTGCCGCGGGATTTGAGGGCGGCGCTGACTACTTTAGATGCGCGCGTGGCCGACGATTTGGAGCCGGTCCACGCCGCGAAGCACGAATTGCAGCAATTGCTGGACGCCGCGACGCACGACGCGCGCTGCGACGCGTTTGCGAGCATCGTGCGGCGCGAGAAGGCGCGGCTGCTCGCGCGCAAGGGCCTGCGGAAGCTGTTCGGCGGGCCCGAGGCCCTTAGCGACACCGTGCCCCTGCCCGAGGGCTGGGCTTCTGGCTTTGAGGCCGAGGACGAGGACGGGCGGATAAATTTCTTATGATCTTATACGCTATATCTATTCGCCTTCGTTTCGATGGCGCCTTAGTAGTGCGTTTGGAGCTGTGGTGCTGCACGGGTTTTACCAAGCCTGAAAAGCAGCGAAAATCCATACGTGGGTGCGGCGCCGTGCTTTGAACTTTACATGACGTCGCGGAGACGGCGAGCGCGCGTGACGGCGTACGCCGGCCGCCCGGGACTCGGTGGGTTGAATCCACCAAGAAGACAGCGAGGCGAGCCTGGTCCTGGCGAGGGGGCGCGAGGCGAGCGTAACTTGAGACCGCGCGCGGCCGCAGGCAGACATCATGGCAACCTCTGAAAACGCCCCGCTCCTGCCCAGCTCCCCGGCCCGTCGCCGGCGTCGCGGCGCGGCGCTCGCGGCCGCCGTGGCTCTGGGCCTGGGCGGACTAGCACTTGGCATCTCGGCCCGCACATCTCGGGACACCGCATCGTTGAGCTGGGGTAATCGCACATTTATCGACGGCATCCTGGAGGACACGCCCGAGGGACAGAAGTTGGTGGATGCACGACGTCGTACAGGCCGCCCAAAAAGCTCTGCAAACCGTCCGTGCTCTTGGCGAAGGCCGCGTCGAGGAAGCGCGCCGCCACGAAGCTCCGCGCGTCCTTCGCGCAGACGCTCTTCTCGCCTCCGCCCGGTACCAGGTCGCGCGTCCACTTGGCGTCGACCCCATCCAGGTCGTCGGAGACGGACCAGGTCAGGCATAATGCCGGGATTTCAGTAGGGTCCATCTTCAATAGAGCGTCCAAACCCTTGGCCAGGTCTCCGTCGAGTAACGCAAGGTCCTTCAACGCCAACGGTTCGGCTACAATATGTTTGAGGAGGACGGGGTTCAGCCTTAAATGCTCTAAATGATGACCCTCCAACAAAGCTTTTCCGCATAAGCGGACGGCTAACTTTAATGTAGAGTGCACGCCCGCCCCGAAAACAGACGAGAGCACGGCGTCGGCCTTCAGCGCGTAGGACTCGTCACGCACCACGCAGAACAAGCCCGATAATGCCAGATCCCGCGACACCAACCGGAAGAACTCCCGGCTCGGCCCGCCCGCGTCCAAGGCGCTTTCGTTGGCGAACGTCACGTACCACGGTTCGCGGAACTTTTCCGCCGGTAAGTGCTGGAGCGCCTTCGCCGCGTCTTCGAGACAGTGGCGCCGTCTGACTCTTAGTTCGACGCGGCCGACCTCCCAGGACACCCGCGTGGCATCCATCGCCTGCTGGAAGGCGTCCACCCGTGTTTGGTGGGGCGCAAAGGTGGCCTCTTTTAAGGCCCGTTGTAAAGTTTCGGACGTCCCATTCAAAGGCAGGGGGGCACTTAAAGCTTCCAACGACAATTCGCCATGATGGTAGTGCCGCAACACGCGTCGGGACACGTCCTCCTCCGCGGGCTCCGCGGGCCCGTCGGACGTCCACCGGGCCACGCTATGCTTAAAGTCGAAGACGCGGCGGCGCCTTCTCAAAAAGTAGCTCCCGGCGTCGGGCGGTGTATTACGCCGCCGGGGGCGCCTCCCTTGCGCCGCCAGTCGTGACACCTGGCCCTTGCGGTGCGTCGGTAAGGGGTTGGAGTAGAGCTTAGGCGCCGGCTGGGCCCGGAACCAGACCGCCGCCGCGACGACGCCCGCCGCGGCCAGCGCGGCGGCGGCGAAGGCCGCGGCGCGCACGGGGATCTCCGCCGCGTTCCGGCTGCGGTTCTCCGCGAGCGTCGGCCGCGGCGTCGGCGGGTGCGGCGTCGGCGGGGGCGACGGTGTGGGGGGTCGCGTGGGCGCGAGCGCGGCGCCGCGGTGGCATCGGAGGCCGGCGGCGAGTAGCAGAACTAACCTCGCCATCGTCGTTGATGAAAGGGAGGCCCCACCTGTGAGAGGGCTGCTGCTCTCGTTTGAAGCGCACGAGTCACCGCAAGGGGCTGCGATGTGTAAGGCGGCCGACGGCGGTCGTTTGTGCTGCGCTTGCGCACACGTTGGATGACCCCTCGCAAGGCGGCTAAAGGAACGCTAAAGGAACGAGGCGACAAGCATGAGATCTCCAGCTGCATCTCCACCTGGTTGGCTCGTGCGTGCTGGCGTGCGAGCAGTGCGCGGCGGGGGATGGCCTTTCCCTAGGCTCAAGACCACAGCATAGGCTCATCCCACTCTCCAACTTGAATCTTCAAGGCCGAGGACCGCGCCGCCGGCGGATGGGTCACGAGCCCTCTCTAGAACGAGCCCGATGCGTCTCCACCTCACCGCTGCCCAGGGAAGGGGCAAGATGCGGGACGGGCGCGGGCCATCGAGAACATGGCTAAATTCATAGGTATTCCTTACGCTGCCACGGCCGGTCCCGGCGGACACTAGGCGCCCCACGCCTCCTCGCCCTCGGGCGTCGCCCACGCGCCGTCGGCGCCCGCCGGCGCCGCCTCGAAGCCGCCCGTCTCGTCGCCCTCCACGGGCGCGGGCGCGTTCCGCGCCGCGTCGCGCGCGGCGATCTCCCGGTGCTTGTCCACCGCGGCCTTGACCAGCTCCACGGCCCCGTCCACGGACACCTGCTTGCCCGTGATCACGCACGCGCCCATGCCGTCGCTCCCGTCAATCAGATCCAGGCGCGCGCCCGTCTCGGCTTGGATGGACGAGATCGTGGCGCCGCCCCTCCCGACCACGGCCCCCCGGCTCTCGTTCGGCACGGGCACCTGCTCCCGGACCTCGCCCGGCGGCACGGGCGGCGGCGCCTTGGACTCGGCGCAGGCCTTTAAGACCAGTCTTTTAGCCGCGGCCACTTGCGCGTTCGTGCCCGTGAGGCTCACCTCGCACTCGTCCCCGTGCGCCCGGACGTCCACGTTCGCGCCCGATTGGTCTTGAATAGCTGAGATCTTTGAGCCCCCCTTGCCCAGGATGGCGCCCACGCGGCATGCCAGCGTCAGCTCCTCGGCCGTGCTGTGGTCCGCCAATAGCGCCTTTAGGGCGACCACCGCCGCCGCCACCGCGTCGGCGTCGCCCGAAATGATGCACGTGTCCCGGGACATGCCGCGCCCGTCGCCCCGCCGAATGTCGTAGCGCACCGGGTGCACCTCCCGCAGGACCTTAATCGCGGCGCCCTGCTTGCTCGTGAGGATCCGGCAGCCCCTCGCGCCGAGATCCACCGTCTGCGAGGCCGTGGCGGACACGTCGTCGCCCCGCAAGGCCCGCTCCACGAGCGCTTTGGCGTCGCTTAATTGTTGCGACGTACCGCTAATCTTCACCACCGAGTCGCCGCCGCGGCCGACGTCCACTTTAGCACCGGAAGCTTCCTGGATGAACTTGATCGTGGCGCCGCCGGCCCCGATGACCCGGTTCACGCCGGCCCCGCCCTCGACCGTGATCGAGGCCTTGGCCGGCGCGTCCGGGCCGTGCCCGGCCTTCTCCAGCGTTTCTAGGACGAGGGCCTTGGCCTGCTTGCGCTGCTCGCCGTCGCCCCGAATCTCGCACGTGGCGTGCTTCTTGTCCAAATTGAGCTTGGCGCCGCTCGCGGCCTCGATCCTCTTGATGGTCTCGCCGCCCCGGCCGACCACGGCCGCGGCGCCCTGGCCGCACTCGACCACATCCACGTCGGGCTCGGCCTTGACCGGGACCCTCTTCTCCTTCTTCCTGCGGGGCTTCTCCTCGGCGACGACGGTCCAGCCGTCGTCGGAAGGCTGCTCGACGGCGGCCGGCGCCGCCTCCATTTGCTGCGGGGCGGCCGGGGCCCCGCGCGGCGGGCTCTGGCTATTGGTCTTCTTCTTAATGCGCTTGCGCTTCTCCTTGGGCGCATCTTTCTGCGCAGGCGCCTGGCGGGGCGCGCCGGCCCCGGACGAGCCCTGGGGCTCGGCCGCCGGCGCGGCGTGCCCGTGCTTCTTCGGCGGCGGCGCGGCGTGCCCGTTCTTCTTCGGGGGCGGCGGCTGCTTCTTCTCCTTCTTCTGCTTCTTGGCCTTGGCGGGCGCCTTGGCGGGCTTGCCGCCGAAGAGGTACGCCGCGGCCAGGACGCCGACGAACACAACGCCGAAGGTCACCAGCAAGGTGGTGAGGTCGCCGTCGCCCGTCATGGTGCGCGGCGTTTGCGGCTAGAGACACGTGTCTGCTCTCCGATGTCTGCAAGGCTGGCTACCGGCGGAGGCTGCGCGCAGCGCGCGTGCTCGAGCTGTCACAACTGTACGGTCACTGGTTATGGCTTCGCGCTGCGAGATCTAATTTTGCTAGCGTAGCGGGCCCGATACAGCAGACCTAGCGGATTTTACGGACGGCGAGGGACGCGCGTCAAAATTTGGGGACCGCTGCCCGGGGCCGTCGGATAGCTCCGAGGGGCTTCCAGAGCCTCCCATGATGGCTGGCAAGCGCGCTTTGAGGTTTTTTAGAACGTGCGGGTTGCCACCAAAACTCCTGCCTGAGGCTGCCTCGCAACGAGCATGCACGCAAGTTTTTCACGGCGGAACCCAAGGAAGCGCAGCCTCGCATCCCAGATTCGACTGCTGTAGAACCACAAAACGCCAAGTGACCCTCGCATCCAAAAGGTTGTAGCTAGCACCACGCTGCAGGTCCACCACACGATGGCCAAAGTGACCCCAGCGCAAACACGTAACATGGGCGACCCGCCCTGCTGCAATGTGGGCGGCTGTGCCCTGAACAAGAGCTGCTTGTTCGGCGTACGGCAAACGGACACAAGCAAAGCGGTCTGCTGGTACGTCCCGCGGCCGTGCTGCCAACTCCTCGCGTGCGTCGCGAACCTCTTCCTGGCACCGTTCGCGTTCGCCTTAGGCTGGGTGCGAATCTACGCCATCCCGTGCCTGCTCACGACGCTGCACATGGCCCTCTCGAAGTGCTTCTGCGCCCTCTGCGGCGGCTTCTTCCCCAAGTACCGGGACCCCTGGTTTCCCGCCAACGACGCGTCCGTGGGCTACAACCTCCTGGGGCGGGGGCCCAAGCCCTGCCTCGACTTCTTCTGCTGCTGCTGCGCCAAGGTCGTGTGCATCTGCCACAATCCATGTTCAAAAGCGACGATCCCCTGGAAGCGGGCCAACGAGGTGGTGGAGGCGCGCGACGGCGCCGGCGCCGGCCGCGCGCAGCTGTTCGAAGGTAAAATCGAAGCGAACGACGTGCAGCAGGGCGGGCTGGGGGACTGCTGGCTGTTATCGGCGATCGCGTCCATCGCCGAGGCGCACCCGGAGATCGTGCGCTCCCTGTTCATCACGAACTTCGTGGAGCCCTGCGGCATCTACCGCATTAGATTATATGACGTGAGGTTTGAAAGGTGGACGACGGTGACCATCGACGACCGCATCCCCATGAACGATGCCAACACGGCGCCCCGCTTCACGCAGCCCAACGGGCCGGAGCTCTGGGTCCTCTTGTTAGAGAAAGCCTTCGCGAAGCTCTGGGGCTCCTACGGTTATTTCCCGCGTAGAAATCAACGGCCAGACGTCGCGTCGATGGCGTGGAGGTGGATGCGATGATTCCGCAGGTTACTTGGAGGGGGGCCACGTGATCCTCGCGCTGCAGTCGTTCACGGGCAACCACGGCGTGTTGATGGACCCTAAGGTATACTGCGAGTCGACCTCCGTCGACCAATTTTTCGACGTGATCCACGGCACGCTGGCCCACGGCTTCGTCGTGGACGTGCGGCCGCCGAACATGCTCGTCGGCTGTAGCTTTGCCAGGGCCGAGCAGGGGCTCATTACGGGCCACGCGTACTCAATTTTAGATTGCGCCACGCTGCAATCCGGAGCCAAATTACTGAAGATACGGAACCCGCACGCGCAGGGGGAATGGACCGGCAAGTACAGCGACAAGGACGCGGCCTGGATGGAGGCCGGGGTGACTTCCATGAAGGGCCAGCGCGTCGACCGGGAGAGCGACGACGGCATCTTCTGGATGTGTATTGAAGATTTCGTGGCGCACGCGGACGACGTGTACTTCGTCGGGGCCTCGCGGTCCGTCGGCACGGAGACCATGGAGTTCCACGAGGGGTTGGGGCTGTGCGGCCCGGCGCGCGGGTGCGCCGGCGGATCTCTCAATTACTGCTGCGGCGGCGGCTGCCGGCTGACGTGCTTCCCCGAGCGACGGGGTACGCTCACGGTGCTGCGGGACGCCGGGCTCAACTTTGGAGCAAAGGGCTGGCGGGTGAAGCGGTATCACGACGAGGAGGCGGCCGGTGGGAAGCATAATAAGGCCGGCTGGGCCGAAAACCTGGGAGGCGGCCCGCCCGTCGTCGACGAGCCCGCGGGCGACGAGGCCGCCTGAGTTCCCCCCCTGTCTAAATGTGCCGTTAATTGTATGCTTATGACAGTTGCTTTTCCTGCGCGGCGGCCGCGGAGTCGTCCACGGCCCGCACGAGGCGGACGACCTCCCGCAGGTTGGTCGCGGCCAGGCGCGTGACGCGGTTCGCGCGCAGCGGCGCGTAGAACTCGGGCTTCACGAGGAAGTCGTCGAGCTCGTCCGCGCAGTGGTGGTGGGCGCAGGTCCGCGCCTCGTGGCTCGCCTGCAGCAACGCCACGAGCAGCGTCGAGTGGTTGAGGAGCGCCAGGGCGGACGCCCCGTCCCCGCCGTACACGGCGACCGCGGATTCGAGTTGCGGCGGAAAGTGCCTCGCCGTCACGTCTAAATCCGGCGCCTTGCCCAGCCGCAGGCCCAGCGCCACGCACCGTTCAAAAAGTGCCGCGAGCATGGCGCGCGGCCCGTCCAGGGTTTCATTACCTCGGGCCAGCCGCATCGTCACCCAGCGCCCCTCCATGGGCCGCGGCACCGCCGTTTCATCGTCCCCCAGGGCCGTGATCCAGACCTGGGCGTCGCCCTCCCGTTTTCGCGCGTCGCACACATCATCTAAAGCGACCAGGACGTCCACTTGCGCATCCAGCAATCGCGTGAAATGCAAGGCGTCGTCCGACGCCAGGAGCGCGTCGCCTCTTAAAGTAGGAACGTCGCCGTACGCGACCGCCGCCGCGGCGTCCTTCACGAACACGTGCGGCGGCCGCTGCAGGACCGAGACGGAGGAGGTGGAGGACCCCGCCTGCGGCCAGTCCGGTTGGAGCCAGGACTCCGCGGCCGACCGCGAACTCGCGATGGATGAGGCGGGCGACGACGGCGCGCTTTTCGAGGACATCTGCGCCGCGGCCCTAAATAAAGATGATTGCGTACTGGTCGACGCGATACTGGAGTCGTCGTCGTGCACCGTGGGCGAGGCCAATAGACTTCGGGCCGCCGAGGCGATGTCCGCGGCCACGTTGGGCTTCCGGGACGAGGCGGCCTTCACCGCAGTTAATATGGCGCGCCGGTTCTGGGTCGCGGCGCAGCCCCGCGACAGGCGGTGCGCGGCGTCCGCGAAGGTCTCGCCGGGCAGCTTCTCCGCCTCGATGGACCGGAAGGAGACGATCGTCCGCGCCGGCGCGGGCTTCGACAACGCGCCTATGTGAGAATAGTGAGGCGCATACTCGTTGAAGACGCCGTGGCGAACGAGAAAAAGCCGCCACGGCCTCGTGGGGTTGGGCGCCGGGCGTCTGCGGGACGTCCGCCGCGTGCTGCGTGAGGTGCTTCTCGATGAAGGTGCGGCGCGCCTTTTGCAAAGCCTTGCGCGCGGTCTGGCGCTCGTCCGGCGTGAGGAGGCCGTCGTTCTCCTTCCGCCGCTCGGTGCGTTCATTCCGCTGGCGCTCCAGCTGGAGCTTGTCGTCTAGATGGTCCGTGTGGTTATAATGGTCCGCGCTGAGGGCCTCCACAATGCGAGACGGCGACCAGTGCCGGAAGCGCATGGTCGCGAAGCGCTCCTTGACGCCGCGCGCGTCGTGCAACGCCGCCCGCAGCGCCTTCAGCCCCGCTACACAACGCATCACCAGGCCCGCCTGGGCCTTTCGTATGCTACGCCTCGCCGCGTCCTCGTCCGCGGCGTGGATCGTGCGGTAGGCGCCCTCGAGTTGGGCCCTCTCTTCCAAGTCCCTAGACAGGCGCTCGACCCAGCCGAAGATGCGCGCCGCGAGGCGCCCACTGGTGAAGAACGCCCGCTTCAACGCTATATCTATGGCCAGGTCGGCCTCCACGTCTCTCAAGAGCTTCGCATCCCTATAGGTGCTATCCGAGTCCAACTTGCGCACTCTTTCTAATCGACCCGTGTGGGGCACGACGGCCAGAACAGGTAGTGGGAGCGAGGGGTCCCGCGCCATGCGCTCGCCGTACGACTTGAGCTGCCGGTCCCGCTCCTGCTTCCGTTTGAAATCGTGCGTCCTTTCAGCGTCGTCGTCGTAGCAGCCGTCGTCGTCGTCGTCGTCGCAGAGGGCCGTCTCCAGCTGCTCGATCACGCGCTGCGCGTGCTCGAGGTCCGCCTCCGTGGCGTCGCGGCGCGTCGTGAGTAGCGACGCGGCCGTCGCGAACGCCCGCGGGTCCGCGACCTTGGAGGGTGTCAATTTGAGCACGTTCCGCCGCAGCGCGGTCCGGTGGGCGCCCACCAATTCATGGGCGAAGTCCGAGCCCTCGGCGTAAGTCAAAATGACAAAGGGCCGCTTGCCCTCCACGTCCACTACCACATGAATCGCGTGGGCCTCGAGGTCCGCGTCTGCGAACTCGAAGTTGTCCAGGGCGTTCTTGCCCGCCTTTTTGGACTCTTCATCTTCAGCAAGAGCAGCCGTCCGCAGCGCGAACGGGATCGCTTGGACGCTCCGGACCTCGTCCAGGTCTATGCGAGTCACCGCGTCACTAACCCAGCCCTCCAGGTACTCCCCTTCCACGCTCCCCTCGTCTGAATTAGCTTCGAGGGCGCTCTCGACGCGCTCGTCCACGACGGCCGCGGTGCCCGGCGTCGCGATCGTGCCCCGCCGCCCGGGCCGCCAGGTCGAGCCGGGCTCCAGTGTTCGCTTCGGCTCGGGTTGTGGCTTACTCTTGACCTTGACGCGCGCCGGGGGCTGCGACCGCGCGTACTTGGAGCCGATCGTCTTGGACTGCGCGAGAGGCGTGAGCGTCAGGTAGCGCTGCGTGACGGCCGCGAAGTAGTGCTGCGGCGGCTGTTTGGGGTCGAGTTGTGCCACAACACCTTCGCCCTCGTGCTGGCGCGGGGCGCGCGCCGTGCGCGGCTCCGCGCCCAGGATCGCGAGCACAGGTCCCGACTTCGACTGCGCGTTGGCGTGCAGGTTGTTGTGGAAGGCGTAGGACCGCTGGCTCGCGTGGCGGTGGTGGCCCCCGATTTCGCTCGTCTTGCCCATCGTTCAGGCTGTCCCGGCACTGGTGTTGGCTGCGGTTGCCTGCAGCTGTTTCGAGGCTGCTGCTGGGCCCAGCCCTGGTGCTGACTATAGCCTGCTTCGAAAGCGTTCGACGGGCAGCCCGCGCCACACAATTGTGCGTCGACTGCGCGTGCGGTCGTGCGAATGTGGCAGTCGATGGCCACAACGCCTGGCACGGCTTCGTCGCAGGCCAATCGCACCGGGCGGCCTACTAGCTTTTTTCTCACTAGGGTGGTAGATAGAGAGAGAGCAAGGGGCATCCACATCGTGTACTAAAATTCCATCAGCCATGCTTAGGCAGGCTATGTGTCGAAGCCCCGATGGCGAACGTGGCGCTAGCCGTCGGGGTCCATCGTCGTGCCGGCGACCTCCTGCGCATGCACCTGGCTGTAGAGGTCGTTCATCTTCTTCCGCGTCTGCGTCTCGCCAACGCCCGTGAGGTTTCCTTGGCGGTCCGCGTACGCGAGAGGCCCCGTGAACAGGACCTTGAGCCGGCCGATGCCCGCGCCAAGCTTTGCAAGGACCGGCGTTCCGGACTTCATAGCTGCCTTGGCTTTGTTAGCACTCACCCAACACCGGCCGACGATGCGATCCTTGCTGAGTACGTCCGACTCCCAGACCTGGAACTCAAAGCCCTTCTTTTTGTCGTACGCGAGTTTTCGAGTCTCGTAGAACCTCGGAGAAAACGTATTCCCCTCGACCTGCGTCTGGCCCTTCTGCGAGCCGTGCTGGAACCGCACATAGCAGTCCGGCTTGCGCCCGAACCAGCCGTCGAACTTCATGTTCGCCGACTTGTCGTCGCCCTTGACGAATAGGTCGGCGCCGTAGATCTCGACGAGCACCGCGTCGCCCTTGATCGGGCCCGAAAAGGGCGTGCGCCACGCCTTCGACGGGTTCATGACGACGCCTCCGACCGCCGGGACCATCAGCGTCCCGACGGCGCCGATACCCAGCGCTGCGGGCGCGCCCATGGCGCCCAGCCCCGCAAAGGCGGCCACTATTGGCGCCAACACGCCCATGATCCCGCGTCGCGTCATGGTCCCGCGTCGCGTCGTGGTCCTTTCTTTCTCAATCTTGCTGATTTATCTGCTAATACGTAGCTTCAGCCCAGGTCTGGGTTCCACTTGAGACCGAGTTTCGGGGGCCACGCGCGGCTTCTCACGGCGGCGATGCGGCGTGGCTTGTAATATAATATACTGCGCTTGAACGCGTCCTTATAGCCGATACCGCCCGCTTGTGCTCTGGCGCGCTCCAGCCCGTTCCTGGGAAAACCCGTGGGCAATATGGAGTGACGACGCAGACCTCCCGACTACCCCCTCCTCGCTCGCACCACTACATACATAGAATTACTTCCCGAACAGCTTCTCCTTCAGCGTCGACAGCGCCAGCTTCAGTGCGCTCCCGATCGCGCTGCCCTCGAGTTCATTAAAGACCTCGATGTTCAGCCGAAAGACGACGTTCGCCTCCTCGACAATACGTTCCCGCTGCGCCTCCGACAGGTCGAGCGCGTTCAGCGCCGTGTACCACTCCGTAATAAACAATTTGCTATTCGGGATCTGCTCGAACTCGTAGAACGCGAGCCCGGCGGCGCCGTCGCCGACCGCGTCGCCCAGCGACTTCAATGCCATGCCGGACATCATCTGGCCGCCGAACAGGTCGCCGAGGTAGCGGGAATAAATGTGGCCTAAGAAACGAACGTGAGTCGCGCGGACGACGCGTCGATGGCGTGAAGGCAGTTCAAGAAAGACGCGGTCCCAGACCAACTAGCAGCTCAGGTTCACTTGAGGCCGCGACGCGCTCGATTTGCGCCACATACTCTTGCGTCGCCCGCGACGGCTTGATCTTGCTGCGCCACTCAGAACCGTAGTAGAAGGCCATGTCGCGCTCCAGGCCCGGCAACCGGCGCAGCTCCGGGAAGTCCAAGGCCTTGAGCGTCGCGCAGTCGCTCCTGTCGAGCACCCCCTCCATCGACTCGTAGACGAAATAAAAGGTGGTCGTCAGCTGCGCGAAGGACTCGCGCTGGCCGAGGCCCTTGAAGAAGCCCGCGACGAACTGCGTGTTCTCCGCGACGCTGTGTACCTTCCTTGTGCCGTCATCGAGTTCCAGAGCGAGGCCGGTCATGCGCGCCTCCTCCTTCACGGCGGCTTGGAGCGGTGCTGTGCGATGGCGTACGGCATGCGGCGGAAGGAGCGCAGCGCAATGACTCAGCAAGCCAATGGTGATGGCTAGACGCATGTTTCTCGATCTCCTCTGGAATTCCTTTGCTGACTCACTGAGCTCTGCGTCTCCGGACACACCTGAAAGAGCGGAATAAGCGGCTGCACGTGCGTCGTAAGAGATTTATTGATGTATTGCTGCAGCTGTACGATCAATGAAGCTGGCACACAGCGCAAACGACCGTGACGACGCAGGTCTTTTGAGAGCTGTGAGAAACCCGTCTATTATCGAGCACAACTAGAACTTTACTCATACCGTACAACACAAAACCTTCGTCTCCAGGAGCTCGATAAACCGGAGAATCGCCTCGTCCTGGACGTGGGGTCTCAGCCGCCGAGCAGCCCCACGAGCCCCATCACGAGGCGCGGCTCGAGCTCGTCGGACGTGTCCACCCGCGCGTCGTTCAGGCGCGGGGAGAAGACCTCGAGGGCGCGTGGCACGCAGCGGGCGCGGAAGGCGCCGCCACTCCCCAGGTCCTCGAGCTCGCCGTCGAGGTTCACTGTGGAGGCCTGGAGCCCGGGCGGCGCGCGGCGCGGCGTGAGCGTGTAGCTCCTGCACCCTATCACCTCGACGAACGGGAGGTCGACGTGCATCGCGCTCCGGGCGAGGGCGTTGGCGTGCAGGATGTCAAGCGCGCCGCTTTTCTTTATGAGTACGAGGTTGAGCAGGCCGTCGTCCATCAAAGCGTCGGGCGCGAAGCAGACCCGCTTGCCCATGTGCCGGTTCACCTGCGCCTGGGCAAAGGAGAAGTCCTCGAGCTCGAGCGTAATCGCACCGTCGGCTGTCTCGACCTCGAGCGTCGCGCCGTAGCTCGTCTGCCCCGCGGCGATGAGCGTCAGCCCGGCGAGCTCGTAATTCGCGCCCCCCGTCACCGCTCGCAGCGCATTGGCCCGTTCGAGCACCGCCGCCGGCATGCCCACCCCGCAGATATTGATCGCGTAACGGACCGCGGCATCGCCCTCGCTCTCGACCGCCCGCACGTCCACCCGCGACGTCTGGCCGGCGGCGACGGCGCGCGCCGCGACCGTGGCGTCGCCCACGCCCAGATCGAAGGCCCACGTGTTCCCGGACCCGGCCGGCACGATGCCGATGGGCACGCGCTCGTCCTCCGGCCGGCGGAGCATCGCATCCGCGAGCTCGTGGGCGGTACCATCGCCTCCGATACCAACAACGCCATCCAGCAAATCCAACGAGCTCACGTACTCGCCCGCGTGGCCGGCGTACTCGGTCATTAGCGTGTTAACTTCCATGCCCGCCGCCTCGAAGATCGGTCGGACGGCGTCGAGCGTCGCGAGCCCAGCGCCGCCGCCGCCAAATGGGTTGACGACGAGATGGATGCGCGCTGGTGCGAGAGCAGTCACAGTGCACAGCACTGAGACGATGGCGGACGATGCGAGGCGCATTTTTGAGCGGCTCCGATGCGTCTAGGATCTATACTATATACAGCTCATTCAGCCTTGTCACAAAGCCGTATTCCTTGCCTGGTTTAGAAAAACCCGTCTTAAAACCCGTGCTCAGTGCAAAGTCCGCGCGCAGCGCAGCTCATATATCAGTAAAAAGCAGCCTGCGGGAGCCGGCACGTTCGGAGCAGACATATCCGAGGCTTTGGAAAGAGCACGCCTCGATTCAACGCAGCCGTTTGACTGCCGGAGCGCTGGAAGCACCTCTCCTCTGCCGAGCGCCAAAGCAGGACACCTACTGCCCCTTGGTCCCTTGTGACCTCTGGCCTCAGCTCGATATCGTCAAAACAGGAGTCATGGCGCCCAAGAAGAAGAAGGCCCGGCCGCAGGACAAGGTCGAGATCTTAGACCCGGACATTGTACTGAAGGAGGTGCGGCGGTGCCGGGCGCTGCTCGAGAAGGCCAAGCCTCGGGACGAGTCGTGCGTGGACCTCTCGGCGTATAGAGTGGTCAAGGAGATGACCGGCGACTCCGTGGCCAAGGAGATCCACGAGTTATTCTTAAAGTGCGCCGAGTCCATTTTGGGCGGCCGGTCCTTCAAGTTCGACGTGCCGTCGAGGGCCGCGGCCAACCAGCATTACGTGCCCGAGCTCGATCGGATCGTCTTGAAGGACAACACCTCCGAGCGGTCCTTCGCGAACGTGTCGCAAGTCCGGAAAACCGCCATCATGACCCGCGTGCTTTCTTTAGTCCACGAGGTCTGCACCAAAGGTATTCACGTGACGAAGCGCGACCTCTTCTACACGGACGTTAAACTTTTTAAAAAACAGGAGGAGTCCGACGCTGTCCTCAACGATGCCGCTTGTATTCTGGGCTGCCCGCGGAACTGCTTGAACGTTGTAGCAGCGGACAAGGGCTTGGTAGTCGGAAGAATTCAATTCAAGGAAGACGGCGACGAGATCGACTGCACGAAGATGGGCGTCACGGGCAAGGCCATCCCCGCTTATATTGACAAAATAACAGATATCCGGTCCGACGCCGAGTTCATTTTACTAGTGGAAAAGGACGCCGCCTACAATCGTTTGGCGGAGGACCGGTTCTACAACCAATTTCCGTGCATTCTGATCACGGGCAAAGGCCAACCCGACGTGGCGACGCGCATGTTCCTCTCTAGAGTGAAGGCGGAATTGAAAATTCCGGTCCTGGCGTTCGTGGACTCGGACCCGTACGGCCTCAAGATTTTGAGCGTGTACATGAACGGGTCCAAGGCCATGTCGTATGATAGTGCATCTTTAACAACGCCGGACATCAAGTGGCTCGGTTTGCGGCCGTCCGACCTGGACGCCTATAATTTGCCGGAGCAATGTCGCTTACCGATGACGCCCAAAGACATCGAGATGGGCAAGCAATTACTAACGGAGGAGTTCGTGCAGAAGAACCCGGCCTGGGTGCGCGAGCTGGAGCGCATGCTCCAGACCAAGCAAAAGGCCGAGATCCAGGCCCTCTCGGCCTTCGGCTTCCAGTTCGTCACCAAGGTGTACCTCCCCCGGAAGCTGCGCCAGGGGGACTGGATCTAAGGGGCTTGTGCTAACATTCGCGGCGGGGGCGGGGAGCGTCGGCCCCGTATTGACCGCGCGCGTAGAGGAGCCGCGGCGACGAGTCCCGCACTAGAAGTGAAAGGTCTGTTTGCTGTGGTGTTTGGGAAGGAGCCAAATCGCGATTTTTTTCCGGCGCTAGGACTAGTTGGCAGGGCCCGGGGGGGGACACATAAAAAGAGTCGCACGGCACGGGTTTCTTCGTGCGGGTTGCCGCCAATTGGCAAGCAGGCTTGCCGAGCTTCAGTGCCTGTGGAAGGATGGAATCCCATCTGCAGTGCATGCTTTGAGCACTAAAAAAACAATCACAACTGCCGGCGACAAAGCTGCGGTCCAGCAGGACGCTGCAGCTCTGCCAGAGCACCAGACCATAAAAGCTGCAAACGCGGCCAGCGCGGAGCACACCATGCTGACGGCCAAGGACGCGCCCGTACTGGACGTCCTCGACGCGCACGAGCGGGAATCTCTAAGAGCTTTACTAGAGGCGCAGACGGAGCCGGAGCGGTTGCAGGCCGCGTACCAATTGAGGCGCGTCGTGGCGCGCGCCGCCCGGGAGACGAGCGGCGAGACCTTCGGGCGCTTCGAAGACGAGCTGTACGGGGCCTTGTTCCGCGCGGTGCACCACGGGAGCACGTTGGACGAACGACTGGGCGGCGTCGCCGCGTTGGAAGCGTTGATTGGAGCGCCTTCAGCAGAATCGGAGGGCAAGGGCTCCAAGTTCGCCGACGTTCTAAGCTCCGCGCTGCGAAGATGTTGTGAAGGCGACCGGCCGAGCGGGTGTTTACGGGCGAGCGACGCGCAGCGCGAGTTCGTGACGCGCTGCGCGGCCGCCCTGGGCCGCCTGGCGCGGCGCGGGCCGGCGTCGTCGAGCGCCCATGTTGAAGTTGAAGTCTCTAGGGCCCTGGAGTGGCTCGAGGACGAACCGCAACGACGCAACCGCTTCTCCCGTAAACGATTGGCGGCGTGCCTCGTACTACGAGAACTGGCGCGGCACGCGCCGACGTTGTTTTACGCGCGGGTCCGAGACTTCTTCGAGAAGATCTGGCCGGCCGTCGTGGACGTGAGCCACCCGGACGTGCGGGACGCCGCGGCTTCTGCGTTAGCGGCCGCGTTAGAATTGGTCGCGGCGCGCACCGCCACGTCGTACAGCGGCTACTACTGCGCCATCTACCAGAAGGCCCATGGAGCTCTAGAAAAATACGTGGACGCGGGCAAGAGAGCGAGACGGCGCTCTTTACCGGCGGCGCTGAAGCTCGCGGACCTGCTGGCCTCGGAAGACGAGGCCCGGGCCTTCTTCAGTAGTCCGACGCCGGCGTCTCCCGGGCGGGAGGCGGGCCCCCTGTCTTCCCTCAAGCGCCTCTTCTCGCCGTCCAAGGAGGACGAGCCCTCCACACCATTACAGCGGCGCGCGTCGCTGACGCCGCGGCCGACGCCCCTCGCCAAATATCTGACGCACGCGCAGCGGGAGGCCGCCGCCCACGGCGCGTTGCTCGCGATCGGGGCGTTGCTGGACCACGCGGGCGCGTTCATGACCCCCAGATTTAGAGAAGCGTGCGACGCGGCCTTAGCTCTACGGGACCACGCGTCCGTGCGCGTGCGCCGGGCCGTCACGGACCTCTTACCTCGATTAGCCCAGTACCAGCCCGACGCCTTTTCGCGAACTTATTTAGGAGGCGCCACGGCTCATTTGTTGGAGACGGCCAAGAAGCCGGGGAAATCTCGAGATGACGACGCTCTGAGAGATGCGGCCTATACCGCCATAGGCAAGTTAGCTTTAGCTGTGAAGCATCGATTGCGACCCGCTTTACCTGAGTTGGTAGCAGTGGTCCGCGACCATTGTTTAGATGCCCCTTTGACGCGGGAAGAGCGGCCCCTGCACGGCGTGCACGGCGCCTGGGCCTTTCCCTTCCGGCGGCCGGCCGTCGTACAACCGAAGCGGGCCGGCAGTACCACGAACGCGGACGCTTCTTTAGCGCCGGAGCTGCGCTCCATCGCCCTCGGCGCGACCGGCCACTCTACAAAAAATGTTGTAGTCACGCGGACCATGGATGCGAGGCGGGCCGTCGTCGTCGCGTGCGTCGCTGATGTGTTTGAGGCCCTGGGGGAGGACGTGCCGAGCCGGGAGGCGGACCAGCTGTTGGACGCGTTGTTTAGGTCCGGCTTGTCAGAACCGTTAATTCGGGCCTTGAATGTCATCGCGCGGGCCGTGCCCTCGAGAAGATCCGCGGTGCGCGCGCGCTTATTGGAGACGCTCGTGGCTGGTTTAGAACCGGACAAGCGCTTCGCGCCGCCGGGCTGGCGGCGGCCCGCGCCGCAACACGGCGAGGGCTCGGCTTTTTTGAGAGCGGTGAGCGGCGTGGATGAAACGGTTGTATTACTCTCGCTGACGACGTTGGCGTCCTTTGAATTGGACGGCCGGGCCTGTTTACTCCCCCTAGCGCGGGACACGGTCGCGCCCTACCTGCAGGCGCCCGCGCCCCTGGTGCGGGCGGCGGCCGCGCGGGCCTGCGCGCGTCTACTGCTGCCGCGGGGCGACTACAAAGAACAGGTCGAATCATCATCAGAAAGCGAGGACGACGGCGCGGCGTCGCCGCGTCGGGGTTTAAATACCCCGCCGCGCACGCCGCAGCGGCGGTCGGCGAGCCCGCGGCGTTTACAAGCCGCGGAGGACGAGGAGGAGCGGGACGGCCTCCTGCAGCCGCACTACTACTGCGGGCCCTCCGCTGTTGTTGTCGATGATGTGTTGTCAAAACTATTAGCGGTGGCCCTCGCGGACGACGACCTCGCCCCGAGAAGAGCGGTCGTCCGGGCCCTGCGGACGGACTCGCGCTTCGACGGCCACCTGGCCCGGGCCAAGCACGTCGATGCCTTGGCCTTACTTTTGCACGACGAGGACTGCGCCCTGCAGTTGGATGCGTTGGCTTTGCTGGGGCGGTTGGCCGCGAGAAACCCGGGCGCGGCTTTAGCTGTTGTGAGGAACGCTTTAGCGCGGGCTTTAGATGCATTACGATGCGCCGGGCCGGACCCGGTCGCGCGGGAGCGCGCGGCGCGGCTGGCGGCCGGCGCGCTCCGGGCGGAATCGCCGCGCGCAAGAAAAGCCGTGTGGCCCCTAGCTGCTGCGGTGGTAGCTGCGTTACCGTTGGGCTACCGACCATTAGACTCGGTCGTGGAGACGGAGTCGCGCGTCCCCACTCGCTTAGCGTGCGCCGCTCTCGACGCGTTGGGGGAATGCGTTTTAGTGTTGGGTTCTAGAGCAAGGGACGTGGTCTACGTGCCCCGGGTCCTGGCGCCGCTGTTCGATGCGCTATTGGACCGCTCCTCGACTCGAAAGCGCGAGCTCGCTCTACGAGTCTTGGGGCGGCTGGCTTCGTGTGCCGGCTGCGTCGTGGCCCCCTATCTAGAACACGCACCTATACTCCCGCGCGTTTTAGCTGTCGTGTGCGAGAACAGTGCGGCCCGGCGGGACACCGACGACAAACCCCTAGCGACCCAGCACTCGACCTGGAGCTTGTGCCGGGAAGCCCTACGGACGCTGGGCCTGCTGGGTGCCTTGGACCCGTACGCGTTCGACGTGGTCCAACGGGCGGGCCGGGACGACCGCCTCAAGGCGCGCAAACGCGCGCTGACCGACGATACATTGCTGGCGCCCCACCTGGCCGCTCTGTTAGATGAGGACCCCGGCGAGCCGTGTAGTAGTGCCATGTACGCCCAGTCCTGCGCGGTGGCCTTGCCGGCCGTGCCGGACGCCAAGGACGTCGTCACGGAAGTCCAGAACGAGGAGGACGCCTACTACGCCTCCACGAACCTCGCCAAAGCGAACGTCTCGACCGACGACGCCTTCCTCCACGAGGCCAAAAAGCACCGGAGACGGCGGGACGGCTCAAGTCGTAAGCTCAAGGACGACGCGAAACCGACGCCCCAGCAGGGCCAGGAATATTATGCACGGTGCGCCGTCGACGCCTTGGTGCGGGTGTTGCGGGATCCCAGTCTCGCGTCGCACCACGCGACGACGACACAGGCCCTGACGCAGGTGGTACGGGCGCTGGGCCACCGATGCGTCCCGTTCCTCGGCGCTCTGGTGCCACACTTGCTGGACGTGGCCAAGGACGGCGAGCCCGGGTTACGGGAAAGCGTCTTGCAGCAGCTCGCGTCCCTGGCTTCCACGGCGCGGTTCCATCTGCGGGACTACGTGCCTCGCATTCTGGACCTGGTCGTGGACTACTGGGCCTGCCACCTGGAGCAGGTCGTGCCGCTCCTAGAACAGGTCGCCGCGGCGAACAACCAGGGCCCCATGCGGCCCTTTGCGACGCGGGCGCTGCCGCTTTTACTGGCGTCGTTGGCGCCACCTTCCTCAATAATGGAGGAGAGCGGCGTCCAGCCCGCGTCGAGAGATGAAGCGCGGTTGGCGCTCGTACTTCGGGCCACCATGCTGCTGCGAGAGTCGCTGGCGGACGCCCTGTTCCTAGTCGCGCCGGCGTTGCTCAAATTGGCCGACGCGTTGGGCGGCGCGGGTTACGTTTCGTTCGTGGACCACGACTGCGTGCCGGCCCGGGGCGCCGCCTGGCAAGCGCGCGTGGTCCGATGCTTGCGCGTGTCCTGCTCCGGGTCGGTGCTCGCGCGCCGGCGGGACGTGGGCGCGCGGATCACGCGGGATGTTTGTAAATTACTAGAACGGTCGGGCTGTTGTGACGCCCAAACGGGCGCCACGGAGCACCTGCGGGACGCGTGCTACTCGACGTTACGGAGTTGCCGAGCCCAACTGGGCGCCGAGGCCTTTCGACCGTTTGCGCCGGTGGCGGACAAGGCGCTGCGGGTCGGCCCCAGCGGCCACCAATCGCGGTCTTATAAACGCTGGAGTAGGCGAATCGTGGACGGCGACTGGAGCAACGGCAGTGATTCCGACGACGACGCGGCCTCGACGAACCCGTGGACGCCCACGGCCACGGAGCGCGAATTAGCGGGTCGGCGGTCCCGAGCCCCTTCGCTCGACGTGCCAACCTCGCCCACGAATGATTTCCGGGCCAACCCCGCCAACCTCCAGCGGGCCTGGGACGTCTCGCAGAGAGTGACGGCCGACGACTGGAACGACTGGCTTAGAAGGTTGAGTCTGGAGTTACTAAGAGAGTCTCCAAGTCCGGCTTTACGGGCGTGTGCCGCGGTCGCGCACGCGTACCCTCGTTTAGCTCATCATCTCTTCCAGCCGGCGTTCGTGTCGTGCTGGGGAGAATTAGATGACCAGTACCGGGATTCGCTAGTGCGGACCCTGGAAACGGCCTTCCGAAGCGACGCGTTGCAAGCGGCCGCCCCGGACGCGTTACAGGCGTTATTAGAACTGGCGGAGTTCATGGAACGGGACGTCGACGCGTTACCCATCGACATCCGGCAGCTCGCGGACCTCGCGACGCGGTGTCGAGCCTACGCCAAGGCCTTGCACTACAAAGAACTGGAGTTCGCGACGCCCGAATTAGCCCGGGACCGGCATGCCGCGGCGGAGCAGCTCATAGCCATCAACCGCAAGCTGGGCCAGCCCGAGGCGGCCCTAGGCGTGTTGCACGCCACGCGTCGACGAACGGCTCGACGACGACGGACGAGGCACATCGACCCCCGGGCCCCCGAACCTCAAAACGACGACGAGTGCCTCGACAAGACAATGCGCTTCCACGATGACGTGAACGAGAGCTGGCTCGGGAAGCTCGGGTCGTACGACGAAGCGTTGCAGCGGTATCGACGGCGGCTCGACAACGACCCGGCCGACGGCGAGGCCGTGTTGGGGGCCGTGAAGTGTCTGGATGCCCTGGGGGCCTGGCGCGAGGCCTGCGACTTGTTGGTGGGCCACTGGCAACCTTTGAAAGCCGCAGCCAAGGAGCGCACGCTGGTGCGCCGGTCGAGCATCGCCGCTCTAGATGAACTAGCGGCACAAGCGGGCATGCGGGGCGAAGGGCAAATTAGAAGACCGTCCTACCCCACGCCGCCGCCGACGCCGTTACCGCCGTCTACGAGAACACCGGTGCCCCGTTTATTGATGAAGGCGGCCAACGTTGGTGCTCGCGCAGCTTGGGCCTTGGGCCGGTGGGCGGCGATGGGCGACTTCGTCCGGGCCATGGAGGACTCGGACGCGGGGAAACCCTTCTACCGGGCTGTTCTTGCCTTAAGGCCGGTCGGTAATGATGTCTGCGAGGTGCGGCGGTCGCCTAGTGATGCTCTCCGGTTGGTAGATGATTGCCGGAAGTTATTACATCCGGCCTTTGCGGCCTTAGTCGGAGAATCCTATAAGCGCGCCTACGGGACGACGGTCACCGTGCAACAGCTCGCGGAACTGGAGGAGATCGCCGAAGTGCGGCAATTGGAGCGGGACGCGCGGTCGGAAATACGGCGAGGTGGGGATGCGGCGCGGGCCCAGTCAACTATGAGAACCAAAAGACGGGACCTCGCGGCGACGTGGCGGCGAAGGTTAGCGGGGTGTGCCGACGACGTGGCGACCTGGCAAAGAGTACTGAACGTGCGCGCTCTAGTCTTCGACTACCGGGACGACCCCGACGGCTGGCTGCGGTACGCTTCGCTTTGTAGAAACGCGGGCAACGCGGCGTTGACGGAGAGCGTGCTGACGCGGCAGTTGGGCTTCGACGTGGCCTCGGACGCTTTAGTTACGGAGGCCTTCGACCAAAGGCGCTTAAGATATGCCTACGCGAAGCACTGCTGGCGCGCGGGTCGGGAAGCCGACGCTTTGTTGCGAGCGGAGGGTCTCAGTCAGGCGCTCGCCGGACTCGATGATGACGATTCCCGGAAGTTGCGCGCCCGGTGTTTGCTAAGAGTGGGCGACTGGAAGCTCGCATCGCAAGAGTGCACCATGCGCCAGCAGAAGGAAGCCGCGGACGCGTTCCGAGCGGCGGCTTCGTTAGATGGGTCCTCGTACAAAGCGTGGCACGCCTGGGCCCTCGCGAACTATCGAGCGGTGCAGCGCGCCACGCGTCGAAGGACGGACATCGCCGCGTTGGCGAGACCGGAGGTGCGCGCCCAATTAGTTGCCGCGGCAAGGGGCTTCGTAAAAGCCCTGAGCCTGGGCACGCGGCGGCGGGCGGCCTCGGCCCAGCAGGACCTGTTGAATTTACTAAATCTGTGGTTTAGGTTTGGGCGCCAGCCGGACGTCGAGGCGCAGTTGGTGCCCCGAGACGAGGGCGGCATGCCGCTAGACGCGTGGCTGGGTGTACTTCCACAATTGATTGCGAGAGTAGGTGCGGGCGACGCGTCCCCGAAATCTGTGTTGTACCATGTGTTGGCCCGGTTGGGGGCGCGCCAC
>Ga0302122_10000182_pt1 | contig 35325 bp, 55 predicted proteins | sample CB21_SCM_MG_FD_203115 | JGI IMG/M metagenome (GOLD analysis project Ga0302122, IMG submission 203115) | Marine microbial communities from Western Arctic Ocean, Canada - CB21_SCM | ecosystem: Environmental > Aquatic > Marine > Oceanic | place: Canada: Western Arctic Ocean | collected 2017-09-28 | reverse complement strand
TGTTGCCGCGCCTTGTGTTGATGTTCCTTGAGACTGATACACTTTTAATGTGTTACCTGCATCAGAGGCATTACTGTAAACATAACTTGGGTTAGTAACGTAAACACCAGTTTCAGTTAAATCAACGTATGTAGTACTCATTAATCTTGAGTTACCATTATCATCACCAACAGTTAGTGTACTGGTACCATCGTATGCAGTTGTTACGTTTACCATAACTTGCATCGGCTTACTTGAAGCACTTAAATTACCTAACGTTAATGTAGCACCATTATATGTAGCACTTGCACTTAATGTTTGAGCATCTGTACCTGAACTGTCTTGCGTACTAATTAGTGTTAAATGTCCTGTGGCTGTTGGATTATCTTGTTTAGCAATATAAACACCGTACTCACCATCTCCCATATCAGTAACTTCAATGATGTCACCATCGTTAATAGTACTATCGGCAAATACTGCGGTCATATTAGCTTTTCTATATGTAGCACTTGCTCCGGAGGCATCTGTACTAATACCAGTAGTACCAACGTACCTAGCACCTGCGGCATAAATTACATTCGATGTACCTGTACCAATATCGGATGGTAAGTTGTTACCTATAAAGTGTAATACACCTGACTGATAGTCAAAGTACCATTGGTCATCACTACCTGAACCTGTTTCAAATAACTGAGTACCGTTTGTTTGTGGAGCACTATCACTAGCACCTGAGGCGTAAATCTTAACTTGGTATGTTGCACCAAAACTTGGAGCAATCCAATTAGTTAAATTAGTTTTCCATGTTCTATTATCTGAGGATGTTGCATCTTCTGACAATTTGTGAGCTTTGCCTAATGAATCGCTGTACACCGTTGCAATACTTGAATTTGCTGTTGGTATAACACCGGCTACACTTGCACTTTGAGCCCATATCTGATCAACTTTAATAATAAAATCAGATGATGTACCTTCGTTAGGCGCCTTTTTACTAGCATTGGTATCAGTTTTTGTTTTACCAAAACCAACCTTCTTCCAAAGTAAGTCGACTTTTTGGGTATCTGTAATTGCCATTATGCTATACTCACGCTTGTTATTGAGTCTCCAGACTCGAGTTTAATTCTTATCAAGATATTATTTCCTGTTGCCCCTGTTCCGTTCTGATCACCTAATGTAAATGTAAAGTCATCACTACTCATAGTAGCGTTGTCTACAATTCTATCACCTGATGTAAATGCACAACCATTTGAACCATTACCACCTGCGCCTGTGTTAGCACCTGGTGTTCCTGCTCCAGCGTATGTACTTGTACAATCTAACCAACCAGCTACAGTACTAGTATCATCGATATCAGTACCTGGGGCGGCTATAAACATTCCGCTTATTTTTCCGCTTAATGTAACTGTGAAGTTAGCCATTGTTGTTCTTCTAAATGCAAAAGTAAAGTATTGTGCTCCACTTCTGCCTGAGTTCAAGTTTGGCCCTGCTGGCAAGTAACCTGAACTTAAATTTGTTGTATAATGTTGTAATGTACCTAGCCTAACTATTGCTTCTTGTGTACCTGCAACTGTTACAGCACCGGTAAATGCGTTTGCTGTATAGAAGTTAGTTCCACCTGCAATACTTGGTGTATCTGATGCACTACTGAATCCTGTAACTCTTAATCCATCGTCATCATGTGTAGCACCTAAACTATCTGCTACAGGTATAGCAGTTTCTATAAATCCTGTTGGACTCTCTGTCATTACTTGTAACTTAGTTGCTAGTTCTGTATAACTACTATAACTCTTTATGTTTTGTATTCTTGATTTAATAGTTTCAATTGATGTTCTATTACTATTAGTAATGCTAACATCTAATGAACCTAATGCGTAAGCACTACTAACACCAGTTTGTGCTAGTGGAACACCTCCGGATAACATTGTTGTTGATCCGTCTATGTTAGTATAACCATAATTTTGTGTTGATATTGATGCATCTGTAGTACTTTCTGAATTTGTAGCACTAGTAACTTGTAAAATTGTACCTGAATCGTTATATGCTTCACCGACTAAGTTGTTTACAGTCATTCCTGCTATTGTTACTACTGGGCTACCGCTGTCGTAATAAGGTATGCCTGATACATATCTGTATGTACCTGCTGTTTTTTCTGTTAATGTTGCACTACCACTGCTTAGTGTTGGTGCAGATGTTAAGTTGTCTTTAACTAATGTTAGTTCGTTAGTGTTACCTGTTGCACTATGACTTAGTTCAACTTTATGTATACCTTTTGCTAATCCGTTAATACTTTTGCTTACTCTTGCAGATGCAACTTGATAAAAGTTTGAAGGATAAGCAGAACTTATCTCATCTCTAGCATCACCTTCTGCTGTTACAACTAATGAAGTAAATGTTCCTGTTTCGTTTTCGCTTGCACTAAATGTCTTTGCGCCATCGGCACTATCATTTACTAATGCTGTTAGTGTTCCAGTTGATGCGTTATAAAAGTCTGATGCTGTACTAGATAGTACTGTTCCTGATTCAAAACGTCTTACTGTATTAGTTTCTAATGAGTCACCTGCACTTGGCGGTGTTGTTCCTGTATTGTTTGTAGCACCTGAGGCTAGTCTTCCGCCTTCGCTGTAACTTGTACTCCATGTTAGTGCTTTACTACTTAATCCACTTGGCGCACTCGGTACGTCTTTAACAACAATAGTTGCTGTATCGGAATCAGATTGTGCTGTAATATCAGGTGTTCCTGTTGTAGCAAGGGTTAATGTTTTAGAGCCTGTACTAGCTGAACCATAATCAAATGTTATGTTGCTACCACCTACAGAACCTGCTGGCGAACCTGACTCTGTGATTGAACCTGAGCTAGTTCCTTCTCCAAATGTGTAAGTGTAAGCAGTTCCATTTTGAGTTGTGTTGTCTATTGTAAGTATAGCTCTATCATTGCCTGATAAGTCAGTACCTTTATATACTGTTCTAATATTATCACCTGAAGCATCATTTAATGCTGAATTGATTGCTGTTGCTACGAACGAAGTTCTTATATCTGGCTCAACGTGTACTGTAAAGTTTGAACTTGTAAAAGGTGAACTTGTATGGCTAGAAGTTATTTTTAATGTACCAGTATAGTCAACATCTGTTCCAGAGGCTTGTTGGCTATTTGATAAAGTATAAGTCTTAGTTATAGTTGCACCTGTGTCACCTGCACCGCCGGCTCCAGTGTTTACTGTTGTAGTTGTTCCATCACCCCATGTATATACATATTGTATACCATAAGCACTATAACTACCGATTGTACTCTCGGTGTTGTTAGTAAATGTAACTGGTACACCGCTAGTAGCAGATTCGTTAACACCTGTCGTTGTTGATAACCCTACAGTTGGTGTATGCGTATCGTAAACTCTAACAACTTTTGTAGTCTCTTGTGGAACTTGACTTGGATCTGCTGTAGTATGAGTTACTAAGTCTAATTTAGTTGTAAACGTTTGTTCTGTTTCGGTTGCTGTTGCGTAAGTGTGCGCCAGTCTAGAACCGTTTGAACCACCTGGATAATCGTTATCTGTAACTGCACTATTTGATGATCCATCGCCCCATTGTATTGCGTAGGCGGCATCTGCTATTCCTGTTACGTTTGTTGTATTGTTATCTAAGTACAACGGAGTTCCATCGTCTACGATTAGTATAGATGAACCACCAGCACTTGCGGCATACATATCAAATGCAACAACTGGATTAGCAGTATATAATGTTATGAAATTTGTTTTAGTAATAGTTGCTGAACTACCTTCACCTGCACCAGTACTATTATATGCTGTTACGACAACATCGTATGGTGAGTTTGAATTATCTGTATAAGTATGACTTGGTGTACTATCTGTTGTTGCAGTAGTTGTTGAACCATCGCCCCAAACAATTGTATAATGAGTCGGCGTACCATTTGTAGTAATTGTTAACGTAGCAGTTAATGGTGAACCACCTTGCGTAACATTTGTTGCTACAGCGACATCTCTAACGTAAGTATCATTTTGTACGTTGAGCATTGCTTCGTTAAGTTTATCAATTGCTTCTGTTACTGTTGTACCAGATGTTAATGTAGTAATAGCACTTTGTCTAATTGCAGTACCACTAGCACCATCTATGTTAGGTGTGATAAAGTATTTTGCATCAGCAGGTGTACCGAGAGTAAATCCTGTACCTACAGAGCCTGTACTCGCCGCATCTAATTGCGACTTGGTAACTAATTGGGTACTTGTTGTTGCATCTGCACCTTCTACAGCAATTCTAGTTGTACCGTCAATAGTAGTAAACTTGATTTGCGTATTGGCGGCATCTGAAACGACTCGTGGTCCTTGCTTGCCTAACTGTAGATCTCTGCCTACACCACTTTGTCCGTAATTTTTAACGTCAGCCATTATTTGAGGTTCCTACTATGTTGTTTTATATAAGTATTTATCATATTATTCTAAATTATTTAAATAGGTACATTTGCATGTTAGTACAGTTTTTTAATCGGTTACAGAAATTAAAATCCGTAATTCCTATGAATCCACGGGTCATTGCTAGAGAGCCTGACACGGTTGTGATTGATGATTATGTTTCTTCTTCTGACATTAAGTATTTATTACAAAAAGCGCCTGAGTTAACGGAAGGCATAACCAACGATAACCTCAGTAACACCTACACACTAAGCCCTTACAAAGACGATGTAGTAAGGTTCTTGTGCATGAAGGTAGCAATGCTAGTAGGTGTACCAGTACAACATTTAAGATACATCGATGTACACTACATACCTATTAATTCATCATTAGTAAAGAAGCCGGTGACATACGATAAAGTACCAGAGAGCCCTGTTGCCACTGGGCCATATGGTAGAGTATTAGGTACTGCAAGCATATTATTATCAGACGACGCTACATTATTATTAAATGGTTCAGCGTTAGATGTAAAAACAGCACAGATTATTGGCATACAAATGGTTGACGAACAAGACAATCTGTATTATAATAACATATTAGAGTCTGGCAAGGTTGTACAAAACGATTTATGGCTGTGCTCGTTTGTGTTTGCAGAATTTCCAAGGGAGTTAAACGTAGAAGATTATGAAGTTAAGTTATAAAGGTGTAGGTACAATAGGTTTTACATGTAGTACATTTGATTTACTACATGCAGGGCATATTACAATGCTTGAAGAAGCAACACATCACTGCGAATACTTAATAGTAGGATTACAAAATGACCCTACAGAAGATCGCCCTGAAAAGAACAAGCCAGTACAAAGTATTGTTGAAAGACAGATACAACTAGCGGCTGTTAAGTATGTAGATGAAATTATTATTTACAATACTGAACAAGATTTAACTGACTTATTGTTAACATTGCCTATTAGTGTTAGAGTACTAGGAGATGAATATAAAACAAAAGATTTCACTGGTAAGGATATTGCAAAGAAACGTAATTGCAAGTTAGTATTTAATCCTAGAGATCACAGTTTCAGTAGTACAAGTTTAAGAAAGAGAGTGAACGCATCTGCCAGGTAATGAGACATCCTAACAGCAAACAGAGTAAATAGTACAATAACAACAAGAGATACAATATGTGGAAAAGTATAGCATTTTTAATAGCGGCATTAGTTACTTATAGAATATTTGGAATGCAAGATAATTTCACACCACTGTTTGCATTAGCAGTCTTTATGCCTAGGCTTACGGACAACACTAGCATACAATATCTGCTTCCTGTAAGCATTATGGCATTCACAAACTTGTTTTTAGAACCAGTTAACATGCTTATACTTGTAACTATGCTTACTGTGTTCGCCGTGACACCTAGTGTAAGTCGCTACAGCAAGAGCCTTGTTTGGGGTACTACAAGTGCCGTAATGATTTGGCACGTTGCTGTAAACGGTTCTGTGTGGTTCTCAGGGCAAGGCTTTGCTCCGTTCACACTAGAAGCAATGTTATTTGATTTTAGATTGTTATTTAGCACAGGAGTATACGTTGCATTATTCTATACTGTTGAGCAACTATACAAGCAGGTAACAAGTTCAAATAGGAAACTGATAGATAGGTTTATATGATTTTAGAATGGTTAGAGAAACTACATAGAAAGAGAGTTATACTCGACGCAGACAATACACCTTACTTAACAAGATACTACTTGTTTTTAAGAGACAGAAAATGGTTTCCATTTAACATTTTCTTACACAACTTTCACAAAGGGGATCCAGATGATTTACATGATCATCCTTGGCCTTACCTCACTATTATCCTTAAAGGTGGCTATTGGGAACATACACCAACTGGCAGGCATTGGCGGCCCCCAGGTACGTTTCGCCTTGCTGGCAGTAATAGCCTGCACCGTATCGAGTTGGAGCCTGGCACTGATGTATGGACTTTATTTATACCCGGTCCAGTAAAACGAGAATGGGGATTTGTTAAAGAAGGCAAATGGGTACAGCACGAACAATATCTTTCAGAAAGGTATAAAAACTAACATAGGACATACACAATGAAAATGGCAGTAACAGGCGTTGGGATAGTTTCTCCACTAGGAAATAATGTACCTGACAACATACAAAATCTAAAAGATATGGTGGTGCCGTTAGCAGATGCAAGAATTAAGGACGACCCTATTGCATCACCATTAATGAAATTAGAAAAGATATTTCATGCAAACTATAACGATTTAAACATTGATGATTTAGTACCTGACAGAGATCAGCGATACTCCGATCCTATTTGTACTACAAGTTTAATTGCTTGTGATGAAGCAGTTAAGATGAGTGGTATAACTCTGCCCTATGACACCCCTGTGTTTGTAGGCAGTATTCAAGGTGGATGTATAAGTGAACTAGATTGGGTATCAGACATAATTAATGGTAGAAAAAAGATTCACCCTAAAGTATTATTAAATTCAGCACAAGAATATGTAAGTAATGTTATTAGTGAACATTTTAAAATACACGGACCAGCAAGTGTAATTGCCGCAACGTGTATCTCAGGTGTACAAGCATTGCAAACAGCAGAGAAGTATTTGGAAACAGGTACTGACTGTGCTATTGTTGGCGCAACCGATTTCATGACGTCAAGTACAACACTATATTATTTCCAAGCCTTAGGTGCCCACTCAAAAACACCAAAGAGTGTTCCGTGGGACAAGGACCGAGATGGTATTATTCCTGGAGAAGGAAGTGTGTACTTGATTGTCGAGCCTTTAGAAAAAGCACAGAAGCGTGGCGCAAACATACGTTGGGTAATTGACGGTATTGGTATTGCCAGTGATGCACATCACCCTACGCAACCAGACCCAGCAGGTACTGGTGGTAAGATGGCAATTGAAGAAGCAATGAAAAAAGCTGGTACAACTGTTGATGACTACAATGTAATAAATGCACATGCAACAGGAACACCAGTAGGTGACCCAATTGAACATGATGTTCTTAAAGAATACTTTAACAAGGATTCGTGGTTATACAGCAACAAAGGACAAGTAGGACACATGATGGGTGCTAGTTGTTTAATAGAACTTGTACTAGGTGCAGAGGCAATGAACGAGAACTTTATTCCAGGCAATGCAGGATTAGTAGAACCTTTTGATAACACACATTTTTCGTTTACATATGACAGCAAACAACACTTTGAATACAATAGGCTAATGAAAACAAGTTTTGGATTTGGCGGACGCAGTTCTGCAGTTAGTGTAAGCAAATATGAAAAGTAAGTTTATACCTTACTATATGGCCATTGCTTATGAAACAGCAAAGTTAAGTTCTGCCGAAAGAGCCCAAGTAGGCGCTGTTATTGTTAAGGACAACAGGATCATTAGCATTGGGTACAATGGTATGCCTAGTGGTTGGTCTAACCAGTGTGAATACATAGTTGACACTAAAAGCCACACAAAGCCAGAAGTATTACATGCAGAAACTAATGCAATAGCCAAAGTAGCACAGAGTACAGAGTCAAGTAAAGGTGCAACATTGTTTTGTACCCACACTCCTTGCCTGGAATGTGCTAAATTAATTCACCAAGCGGGGATAAGTAGTGTATACTACGATATAAATTATGAAGCCGCAAAAGGTTCAGGTAAACAATTTTTAGAGAAAAGCAACATAGAGGTGAAACAATGCCAAGTATAATGATAGAAGAATACGAAATATCGATCTCAGATTCCGCACAGGAATTCCTTACATCGTTACTAGAAAAACAAGACGATGATGTAATAGGCGTTAGGCTGTATATTGATCAGGCAGGTACACCTAAAGCAGAAACATTACTAACATATCATAGAGTTGATAGTGATGATCCTACTATCCTATATGAGTTCGAAAAGATAAAAGCATTTGTAGATACAAAAACCGTTAAGTTTTTACACGAAGCAACAGTTAATTACGACCCAGACAATTACGGTGGCAGTTTAACTATTAAAGCACCTAACAGTAAATTACCTAAATTAGGTCACGATGCTTCATTAGAAGAACGAGTAAACTATGTGCTATGGAATGATGTTAATCCAGGCATTGCGGCACATGGTGGCGAATGTAGCCTAGTTGAGATAACGGAAGAAAAAGTTGTTATATTAAGTTTTGGTGGTGGATGTCAAGGATGTTCTCAAGTTGATGCTACTCTTAAATATGGAGTTGAAACTCAACTGTTAGCCGCTGTTCCGGAACTTACTGGTATTAGAGATGTTACAGACCATAGTGATACAACAAATGCATTTTATTAATAAATAGTACGAAGAATACACAAAACACTTACTACAACAAATAAAAAAAACACAACATAGGAGAACAATATGTTAGATCCAAGAATAGCAATCATGGATATGATCCATGGCGTTAGGGAACAACTTAACCAAATAGAAATGCAATTGTGGGACTTACCACATAACGAACCTGTAGCAGAATACGAAGAAGTCTTTGTTGCTCCTGTGACAGGCGATTATTTACATCCATCAACACCAACTCATCCATGTCCAGAAGATTTAGGCTCCGGTGCGTATTGGGACGAATGCTGTCAAGCATGGATGGTCGCAAACGATCATGCATGGGACTACAACAACATATCTACAAACTACAACACCGACATGTCATTCTTGCCTAACTCAGGTAACGTATGGGTAGCCGAAAGTGCAGATGATTGGTCAAACAATTATGCTAACGACTGGTATGTTGCACCGTCAAAAATTCTCGAAGAGTATATTACACAACCAGTTGACTCTGCACCATATGAACATCGTATGCCTGTGCCAGCAGAACCAATTATGGACCCAGCAGTCGCTACTACTAGTGATGCCGCTCCAATTGATCCGCCAGTAGTTGATACTGACGATATAGAAGCACTTGAAACAGAAGCACATTTACATAATGACCAATTACATTTAGGTGATGAGATGAATGCAGATATGAATGATACTTATAATGCAAATCCTGAGGCGTTGACAGAGAAGTTAGAAAGTTCGCAAGATTGGAATAATTTTGATTCAGATAATGGTGATGAGTTTGTTCAATCAACTCCGCCACATGATGGCTCCGGGAGATTGCTGGATTGAGATAATGGACCAAGTACTTAGTAAATATTAAATGATTAAAGAAAGGGCCAATTTAGGCCCTTTTTTTATGTCAACGATTTCTGAACTAATGTATGGATGCTGTCATTACCAGCTTTCATAATAGAGTCGAGTTGATTAAAGTGATGAATAACCGATGCCTTCGAGTTCTTTGTGAACTGAGTTAACATGGCTACTATTCCTAGTGGCTTCGCCATTGTATTCTCCTATAAAATGTAATCACATTGCAACTAAGTGTTCTGGAACGTCACCTCTAATGAGTATTGTTACAGTAAATCAACACTATTGTTACAGTTGTGTTACAAGACTATTTATCATCTTGAGTAAAATATCAGCAAAAAACATATAAATATGCATTTAAAGGTGGTTAAATGCATGTTTACTATAAGAAAAGGTTGACTAATCCTATATTTTTGCTATAATAGTTGTATGTTAAATAGAAAAGAGAAGAAAATTATGCAAACTTATTTCAACAAAGAAGACTTTACATGGGACGGAATGTACCTAATGTACACAGGAGAGCATACTCAGTCTAAGTACTATGAGCTACCTTGTCATCCTACTAGAGTAGGAACTCCAAGATCAGAGTTTATTGCTAGATTCAAATATGGCAATTACAAGCCTTGGAAAGCATGGGTTAACTTCATTGTAAAGAACTTTACTATCGAAGAGTACTTGCATCTTGCTACAACAATTCATCCTAGAGGGGCAATGGAAGCCAAAGGATACACAGGAAAATAAATGATTACACAAAGAAACACAACAGTCCTTGCTTCAGAATATCAAGACACAGAAGATATGAAGAAGTTTATTAAGGCTACAACAGGTGCTGTAATGACTCCTGTTCAAGGTAAAGAAGATACTTTTTGGTTGCATGGCGATAAACGAGGTAACTACTACCAAAAGAAATACTACAAAATCGAATTTGGTTATGTAGAGCAAGTTTCATATAAGCCAAATAGACAAGTTAGAGAAGGTTACGGATTTGATATCCAATCAACAGGTGACTTAAACGGTTGGCAGTTAATGGGTGAGTATCGCAAGATGATTAAAGAAGCGATGGCTAACTATAAAAATAAGACTGAGGAGGTCGCATAATGATGTTATTAATGGGTTACAAGAGTAAGAAGGAATTAAAAGAGTGTGTAGGGCAACGCCTAGACTATCAAGAGACTAGCATGTTCGGTGACGAATTTAAAGCTGACGGTTCGTTTGTAGGAGCACACCGTCCAGCAGTTACCGGACTTCCTGGCCGTGAATTCTTTGCACAAGTTACAATGTCAAATGGTTTAATACAAGCGGTTAAATAAGATGCCATCTGTACTAGAACTAGAACTGGCCCTACAAGATGACACTGAACTGGTTGAATCAATTGCAGACGATGTTAATGACACAATCAGACTGGAATACAGACTGAATGGCGAGTTTACTGAGCAGGAAGTAGAAACACTTATACACCAGAAGATAGCCAACTGTATTAATACCGATGAAGACTATTACTACGACAGAGTTAATGAACTCATCGACTATAACTTGATAGGTGCATAATGCAAAGTTTGACTAACGCGGCTATTTGCCTGCAAGTAGTAATTTTTATATCAGTATATCTCCTAACAACAAGGATAATATAATAAGTAGTAGTATGAAGAAAAGCACTACACAAATGACTAAAGCAGAATTATTTTCTGTTCTTAAAGAGAAAGACGATGTTATTGCGTCGTTAAACTCTAGGGTAGACGAACTCGAAAGCATGGCTATTAAAAGTAGAGCAATTCCCATGGATGCTGATGGCAGTCGAATGTTAACTATGATGAATCAACGCATTAAAGCATTAGAGGAACAAATAAATGAAGAATAACTTTGTATTTGTATATGGATCACTTAAAACAGGTGGACCTATAAGAGGACTATCAAGTGGGACCGGATCACAGATTGTAGGCAAAGCAACTACAACTTATCCTGACTATGATATGATTGATGTTGGGCAGTTTCCAGCAGTAGTGTTAAAGGGTACTTATAAAATTCAAGGTGAAGTTTGGGAAGTAAATAACGACACAATGGATGAGTTAGATCGCATTGAAGGATACCCAGATTTTTATAAAAGAGTAATAACTAATACAACACAAGGCAAAGCCTGGATGTATTATTTAGAACGTGATTCTTGGGTTGGTTTGCACCTTGATGCAGATTCCCCTCAAATTGATATTATCAATGATGAGGTGAAGAGTTGGATTCTATAAAGAAACATTTTTACAGTTGGGAAGACACAGAGCGTATGTGTCAAAGCATTGTTAATCAAATGTATGCTGACAACTGGCGTCCTGATTACATAGTAGGACTTACTAGAGGTGGTAATATCCCTGCAACAATTATTTCCAACCACACAGGCATTCGCTGTGAAGCATTAAAAATTAGTCTCCGTGATGACAACATGTCTCCAGAACATAATTGCTGGATGAGTGAAGATGCATTTAACGGTGAGAAAATATTAGTTATTGATGATATCAATGACACAGGTTCAACATTTAACTGGTTGCAACAAGATTGGCAAGCAAGTTGCTTACCTGATGATATTAAGTGGGAACAGATTTGGGACAACACCGTCCGTTTTGCTACGCTCACAGAAAACTTATCAAGTGAGTTTGGACAAGTTAGATATTCATGCCATGAAGTAAACAAAGCAGAACAAGATGTTTGGTTAGTTTATCCGTGGGAACCTCAACCGATAAGAGAATAATGCACACAGTTTCCGTAACAGAAGTAAAGCACTATAGTGACAGACTATTTAGCTTTAAAACAAGCAGACCCAAAACATTCAGATTTAAAAACGGCGAGTTTGCTATGATTGGATTACCTGCAGACAAATACGAAGGTAAACAACTATTTAGAGCATACAGTATGGTAAGTACAAATTATGATGACCATATTGAATTCCTAAGTATTAAGGTGCCAAACGGACCTTTAACAGAATTACTACAGCATGTACAAGTAGGCGACGAAATGAATATCAAGCCTAAGACTGTTGGCAGTTTAGTTATAGACTATTTAAAACCTAAGCAAAACCTTGTTATGTTAGGCACTGGAACAGGCATTGCTCCGTTTATAAGTATTATAAACGATCACGAAACGTACGATAAATTTGAAAATGTTTACTTATTTCATACTGTAAGAAATATTAATGAATTAGCATACCTAGAGTTAATTGAGGAAATGGTTGACATATTCCCCAACTTAGTGTATATTAATACTGTGACTCGCGAACCTTACATAAGACCTGGAAGGTTCTGGAACTACATTGAGGACTACTTACCGAGTGGTTTTACAAAGAGTAGGGACACAGTTATGGTGTGCGGCAGTCCGGAATTAAACAAGACTAGCCGCACATTGTTTAAAGGGTTAGGATGGGAAGAAGGTAACGTCGGCGAAAGCGGCGACTTTTTATTAGAAAGAGCATTTGCAGATTAGGAGTATATTATGGCAAAAAGAAGATTTAGAATAGAGGCAGGAAACAGAGGTGGTGAAGTAACCATTGGCACAGTCAGAGAAGGCTTTGTGGACCATTTTGTAGGTAAGCCCGAAGATGAGCTAATAGATGTTGTTACTGATTTTGATAACTGGGGACGTGAAGATGAACCTGAAGACGCCTTAGTAAATCCAGAAGGTATACCAGTACCCTACGAAGATTTTGAATCTTGGACAGAGACCACAGACATCGAACATGTGAATGGAGCATACGCTGACGGGCAGTGGACCTACGAAGAAGTTCTAGTAGACGAAAGCGATGACTATGCTTATGAAAATGTAGTTGATTTTGATGCTTACCACTTGTATGGCAGAGAAGCATACATGGATGATGAGAAGCCAAAAGACATGACCAATTATAAACCAGCAATGCAATTTCATAGTGGAGAGAAAGGCGGGTTTGGTTCATGGTTTGTTGAAACAGACGGCGGAGATTTTGATCCCAAGAAAGTAGCATTTAGTTCTATTGAAACCCAGGTAGCTGAAATAGTTGAAGACATGTGGTATGATAAAGAACTAGTCGACAAGGATTACGATAATTGTGATACCACTGGTAAAGGTTACTATGCAGGTGTAGGCTACATGAATATGAAATGGCATGACTCAGATGAAAAATACACTGAAGAGTATCTTAAAGAGAACGACTTTTGGTACGGCTACGAAGAAGAACTAGAAGAATCTTAAAACTAATGTTTCGTTACCAAGAGTACCTGAAGCCAGAGCATTGGCAATGGCAAAAATCGTTTGCTTGGAAACCTATAAAAGTTAGGTCAGGACCCAAGAATCCATTTGATACATCGATAAGAGAATCATCATATAAGTGGGTTTGGTTAACAACAGTATACACAAAAAACTCAATAACAATAACATCAAGTGAATTAATACAAAGGAAACTATCAGGTGAGAATTGAACGAGACATTAAGTTAGACTACAGCGACGTTTTATTTCGCCCTAAGAGAAGTACAATGGTTAGCAGAGGTGATGTAAGTCTTGTAAGGGATTACACGTTTAAGCACAGCGGTAAGCAGTATTCAGGAATTCCTATTATGGCATCTAATATGCACGGTGTAGGAACACATGACATGGCATTAGCATTAGCAAAACAAGATATGTTTACTTGCTTAGTTAAAGAAGATCAACCAGCAAACTTATGGGATTGGTTGAACAATAGTAATTACAAAGACGACTTAGTTAAATGCATGGCAGTTAGTACAGGCGTTACAGCAATAGATAAAGAACGTATAGACGCAGTACTAAAATTAAACAAGTCAATAAATTATGTTTGCATAGATGTAGCAAACGGTTACTCAGAAGGATTTTTAAACTTTGTAGAACAAATGAGGAATGAATATCCTAGAATTACAATCATTGCAGGTAATGTAGTAACACCAGATGTTACTGAGGAGTTAATTTTACGTGGAGCAGATATTGTTAAAGTGGGGATTGGTCCTGGTAGTGTTTGCACTACTCGTATTAAGACAGGTGTTGGGTATCCGCAACTATCGGCTGTTATTGAATGCGCCGATGCCGCTCATGGTCTTGGGGGACACATTATTGCTGATGGCGGCTGTACTAGTCCTGGAGATGTAGCAAAGGCATTTGGTGCCGGAGCAGACTTTGTTATGCTTGGTGGAATGTTAGCAGGCTATACTGAAGGTGGTGGCGAGATTTTTAATAAATATTATAATACTAACGAAATAATTTATGAAATTGGTGATCATTTAAGTGCCAAACACACCAAACATAAACAAGTTCAGTATATAGAGTTTCATGGCATGAGCTCAAATAATGCACAGGAGAGTAATAATGGTAAAGATTATAGAACAAGTGAAGGACGAGTTGTACAAATTCCTTTCAAAGGCAATGTTGATTCCGGAATTAGCGACATACTTGGCGGTTTGCGTTCTACTTGTACTTATGTTGGCGCAAAGAGCTTAAAAGAACTAAGTAAACGTACAACTTTTATACAAGTGAATAACGGAAAGCAATACAATACAATTTTTGAGTCGCAGACTGTTGGGGAGTAAAATGGAAAGGTATGTATTTTTTGGTGACTCTCATACTGCTGGGTTAGAAATTGAGGACCACCTAGTTCTCGATAGTGACTTCGGCATGGTCAACATCATGAAAGAAGGACTAATTGATCAATACAATTTTAAGACAGCAATAGTTATGTGGCACATGCATATGGCTGTAGAAGCCAAGCAAAGTCCGTGGGAATTTATTCAGCGAGATGTTCTTTCTAGTTATCCCCATGTGTTAAGCGAACTACACAATGTAGAAATTGAAAAGTATTGCCAAACAGCAAGTTCAATGGATTATATTTTACTGCAATTAGAAAACTTACATAGCAATGGCGAAATAACTCCTGAGAATGATACGCTGTTTGTTGGTATGTGTAGACCTACAAGAACATACTCATTAGACAGTAACGAGGGCAGATATAATTTTGAATTTGAAAATGCAGACGGCAAGAGCTCATCTGATCCTGAAATGGAACACTTACTTAAACGTATGGGGCAAGAAAAAACTATATTGCTTTCAGAGTTTCTCACAGACAATACCTTGGTTGCCAGTTTTTATTCAGCACTCAGTGGCATAATGAATTTTGCCGAACTGAACAATTACAAGTTACATCTAGTACCTCACTTTAATCAAGACTATATCAAAGTAGACGGCAGTGATAGACCAGCTACCGAGGCATACAAGAGCCATTGTGAGACTAAGCAGGAGTGGGTGTATAACGACTTTTGTGTTGATACATATAACAGAGCCAAACTATATATGGTTAACGAAATGCACCACTTAACATACTTTCAATACGACAGAGACCGTTGTGGTTTCTATCATCCAGATGCAGAGGCTCATAAATTATTTGCTGAAGACTTGGCCAAAAACCTAGATAAAGCAAGGTTTAATTAATAAATACTATTACGATATGATAATTCAACCAGACATATTAAGATACAATCGTAATCCAGCATTAAGCCCTTGGTTCGAAGACCAACTGAACAAACTAATATCATTTGGAGTTTTTCACAGTGAAATTCAATCACTGCAAACAAAACTAGTAACTGATTTAATTGACTACAAAACACAACACAATATTTCAAATGTAGTAATAGGTATCAGTGGTGGACTAGATAGTGCTGTTACGGCATTATTATTTAAAGAAGCAGGATGGAATGTAATTGGTGTTATGTTACCAATCCATCAAGACGAAGATGAGTTAGCTAGAGCTAGAGAGTTTAGTAAGATGTTAAATGTTAGTATCGAAAGAGATCTAACACCATTATTTGATAACACAATAATACACATGCAAAGACATCAAGGGTTTGTTGATACAACCCATAGAGGACTGTCAGAAAATTTAGTTAGACAAGGTAATATTAGAGCAAGGCTACGAATGATAACTTTATATGATATTGCTAGTAGTCAAAATGGTTTAGTTGCAAGTACTGATAACTTCAGTGAACTTGCTACAGGATTTTGGACATTGCATGGTGATGTAGGTGACGTCTCACCGATCCAAGCATTGACAAAAAGTTGGGAAGTTCCTGCATTGGCAGAACATCTCAGAGTTCCACACTCTATTGTGGAGGCAGTACCAACAGACGGATTGGGAATTGCAAAAGGTGACGAGGACCAATTTGGTTTTAGTTACTTAGAGTTCGACATTGCATTGTTTTCTCTTTTGAGAGGCGGTGTAGAGTTGGACAAATTAACCGATGAAGATAGAGCGATTGTACAAGCGGTCGCTGACCGAGTGAGGAGTACTACTTACAAACGTACAAATCCGTTCAATCTTGATCATCCTTTCGACTCAGGCCGATATGCTGAGTTGAGCAAACTAGATAACTATCTAAGGAGATAACCATGGGAATTGAAATTATTATTCTGATAGTTCTTGCCGTTGCTGGTGGAGTATTTTGGTATTATAACAAAGACCAAAACGACCTCGACATTAATGACGATGGAAAAGTTGACGTTGCTGATTTAAAAGAAGCATCAAAAAACGTTTCCAAAGGGATTAAAGCCGATACTCAAAAACTCCCTACGCCAGCAAAGTTAAAAGCACTAACCAAAACCAAACTTGAAGAGCTTGGTAGAGAATTTGGTGTTGAACTTGACAAGCGTAAGAACAAAGACAGCATGATTGCTGATCTTAAAAAAGGTACGAAAGTACAACAAAAGTAAATTTATTTACTCGAGTAAATAAACACGCTTCGGCGTGTTTATTTTTGACTAAAAATTCGTTATATTAACACATCTTTTAAAGATTTGTATAAATAGCATTGGAAGTTAGAAAAGCACTCCTTCTTCCACAACAGTTTTGTCGGTTGTCAAGTGTTGCCGCGGTGTGTATCCGTTGTAGACTCTATTGCAAGAGTACAGCACAATTTGAAATCGAATAAAAGTTTTCAAAACTTTTAACTGAGCAGAGTCTGAGAAGATCTGTGAATACGGATGCTAATAAAAATTTAGATTCGGAGAATGAAATGTCAACCATCACAATTATAAGTGACGGTAAATCTTTAGTTCAACGTACTGTTGGAAACCTTAAAAGGCTCCATAACAAATATTGTCCAGATGGACAGACTTGCAATGATATTGCAACGTTTGGAAGTTTGATTGGCATGATTGTTTTTATGTACATTGCTATGGCGCCAATATTGACTTGGTGAAGATTTACTTAAACTAGTTATGCAAGAAGGCTCACTAAGTGGGCCTTTTTCTTGACTGTTACTATAAATATGTTTATGTTAGATACATTAAACAAAGTAAGTAATACCGTAAACGATTTTAATACGCCTGATCAGTTTAATGTATGGCTTATGCAGACAGGTGTTAGTGCTAAACATAATGATACAGCAGAGCTATGCGTAACAGATAATTACGTTAGAGGGTGTACATCTAATGTTTGGATAAATGGTAAGTTGTCTAGTGACCATTGGTTATTTAATTTTTATAGTGATACTACTATGACTAAAGGCGTTGGCTCTATACTAACAACTGCATTAAATGGATTAACATCCGAGCAGGTTAACAATGTTACGTTTAGTGATTTTAACTTCTTAGCAACTAATTTAACACTAGCAAAGAAGAAAGGCTTACAAGCAATGATTAATCATATAAAAAGGATTGTTAACACTTGACAATTCCTATGTTAGGCTGTATAATTATGAAAACAAAACAAACGGAGATGTAAATGAACTTTGTACCATATGTAATAGAAAAAACTGCCCAAGGCGAAAGAAGTTACGATATTTATAGTAGGCTGTTAAAAGAGAGAATTGTCTTTTTAAATGGTCAAGTAGACGATGCCGTATCTAACAGTATTTGTGCTCAATTCTTATTTTTAGAAGCGGAAGACCAAGATGCTGATATCAGTTTCTATATTAACTCACCTGGAGGTGTTGTTACTGCCGGCATGGCAATATATGACACAATGCAATACATTAGACCAGAAGTAAGTACAATTGTAATGGGGCAAGCGGCCAGCATGGGAAGTTTACTAGCCCAAGCAGGAGCACCAGGCAAAAGATATTTACTACCTAAGTCCAGAACAATGATTCACCAACCAAGCGGTGGCGCTCAAGGTATGGCATCAGATATAGCAATTCAATACGCAGAAATTGAACGTATGAAAAAAGACTTAACTGACATTTATGTACAGCATAACAGTAAAGGCAAAACATACGATGACTTTGAGAAAGGCATGGATAGGGACAAATTCTTATCTGCACAGGAAGCCATTGATTGGGGACTAGCAGACGAGATTGTGTCAAAAAGATAATGTTTGAAGTTAGCCGCGATGTGTTAACTCCTGATACTATAAACAAAGTTTTCTATGCATATAAATCATTAGGTAATACAGTATTAATTAATGGGAAATATATTGATAGACATTGGCCTAGTTTCGTAGGACACTTTTTAGTAACTAAATTTACTAACAAAGAATTTGAGTTAGTTTGGCAAGAAGTAAAGCAACACTTACCTAAAGCAGAACTAATTGAAGCAAGAGTATTAAAGTATAGCACTAACTGCCATATCCCGCCACACTTAGATATGCACGAACATACTCACTCAGATTTGAGTGTGATTATACAATTAAATAGCCCAGATGACTATGAAGGTGGAGATATGATAGTAGATAGCGAGTTACAAGAGCTTAATTCGGGCGATATGGCGTATTATACATACGATTACAAGCATTCTGTGTCTAGAGTTACCAAAGGCAGTCGCTATGTTGTTAATTTAAGATGCAAATCGGTTAAATAGTAGTATGCAAACATTCGATCCAACAAAAGAGCTAATAACGATAACGCCCAATGCACAGAATCACTTCAAGCAGGTTGTTGAAGACTCTGATGCCCACGGGATTAGATTAAAATTAACAGGAGGAGGTTGCGCCGGATTTTCCTATGATTGGGAAATGGTTGAAACAAACTCTCAAGTCAGATTAGATGAGTTTACACTCTCATTTGAAGGCTGGGATTTTTACTTAGATAATCTAAGTAAGCCATATCTAATAGGAAGTACAGTAGATAAGAAAATTAGTATTGCTGGCAATATGATAGAGATATCATCACCTCTAGCATCTAGTACTTGTGGCTGTGGTGAGTCGGTGACCTTTAATATATAATGCAAGTAGATTATAGTTTTTTAGAGTATTCATATAACCCTACAATAACAACAACCGTTGATGTTGAACAACGGTTAAACACATTAGGTTTCATTAAACGCACAAGGAACTCTTCTGGTGCTGTTACTGTTTGGACTCAAAACTTATGCATATTGCTACTAAAAGAAGTAGACACTGATGCATTAGGTATCACAGGCATTGGCTTTAATGTATCAAAAGATGTTATAACTAACATAGGTGCAGAACTAGATCCCGATGACACTGGCATGTACGTTGTTGATAATTGTGCAGGCTTTAGAACATTATTAATGCCAGAAGAAGAGTTTAAAAATTTAAACAAGTCATTAGAACAAGTTACAAAGAAGCCAACAAACGTTAGCAGTAACGGTCTAAACTACGTTAGTGGTGTTATATATAACAATGCTAACCCTAGAATGCGAGACTTTTATCAAGAGATAGGCTTTAAGTTTACTAGAACAGGTGACAGATATTACACCTTCATGAGTTCTAACAATAGATTTAGTTTAATGCTAGATACTAAATCATACGATAATAAGATACCAACAATCATATGTGATACAGACGATGTGTTTAGTACCACAGCAAACTTTGTTGCTAAAGGTGTTAAGTTAAAGAAACTTGTTACACCAGAACTTAACTTTGGTGAGATGAATCACAAGATTGTAGGTTACAACTGTAATGCATCTGGCAACGAAGACAGTTACACTATAGAAAATATGATTCCAAATGCGGCACCAGGTTTAGACATTATATTTAGACAACGAAAGCAATACTTAAATATCCAAGAGCAAACATTAGATACTTATTATGCAAGTTCGTAGAAGTAAGACATATCAACGCATGTACAATGATACAAATATGTTAAAAGCATTTGGTACACTTACACCAACAAGAACTGAAAGGACAACGTACTTCTTTGATTCCTGGATGGAATGGCGAGGCACTAGATCTCTAATACTAAAACGTAAAGAAAGTGCGGTATCATCATTACTTAAGAATCTCGGAATGAAAGAGTTTTGGGAGTTCCAGGTTAGACAAGGAGAAGTTAGGTTTGCGACAGAAGAAGATAAAGGATTTGCACTAATAAGTGGTCTGCGAGAATACACACAAAACCACAGTGGAGTAAAAAATGTTTGATTATTACGATTATGTTCACGGGCTACCAGAAGCTAAACTTGTTTTAGAAATGGAAAAGTTAAACAAACGATTATTTAAAACAAGTCAAACCAGTCCTGTATTCCAGCAACTAATGAATATGATAGACATGGCTCAATCGGCATACACTGACAAGCAGTATGCAATAAAGATTAAGAAAGAAGATCAAGTTATGAACATCGGTGATATATCGTCCGAAGAGTATACACCAGACTACACTAAAGATGAGATTGTAAATGCATACATCGAAGTGTACACTAAAAATACACCAAGGAAACCACAGAGATGAGAAGAGTAACATTACATAAAACTCTCCCTATGAGAGTAATGGTTTTAGATCACGAAATGGGAGTTATCCAACCTCAAGATTATAAGATTACATATACTTTAAACACATTAATTAATCCAGGAGCTAAAAACCCTTTACTAGAAGGACAAAAAGCACAAAATAAAAGTTTCTCTAAAATAAACATGTTGATTGAACAAATCTTAGATAACTCTATTTTAGCAACTGCTGATAATACTGATACAAAAATGCTAGAAAAGTATAGTAATAACTTTATTATTTTACCAGACTTAACAGAAACAACTTTTATTGCGGCTTTGCATTGTAAATTTAATCACATAATAAATGAAGGCTCAGCTGTTAATAAAGTAACGTTAAATGAAACTACAGAGGATGTAACATACACTTATGTTATAGATAACTTTGATGAGAGTACATGGATTGATTTGCCTAACACCGATGAATGGTTAACTGACCTTAGTTGTTGGGAAAACAGTTGGTGGTTTAGACCAGACATTAGCACATTTGATAGGATTTGTGAGGATCAGGCTGAAAAAGATGCTTGGGCAATAGTTAAGGAAGAAGAAGGTGTTGATAAAGCAAATCAAGAAGCATTAACAATGATTGATGATCTATATGAAGATGTGTTTAACGAAAACCCTGAAAAATTGTCAGGAGAAATTGTAGACTTAACAGAGTTTAAGGATGCAAAAGTTAAAAAACAAAATAGTTGGAAGCCAAGGTTAGTGTAATAACGATTGACATCAACATAAATATATAGTATAATAGCATATGGAATTACAAAACACAGTTTCTACAGGTATTGAGCTACTATACAGGAATAAGTCCTTAGCAAATATTCCGTTTGAAGATAGCATTGTTAAAGAATATAATGATGCATCGGTTGATTTGGATTTAGAGAAGATAGTAAGCAAAGGGAACTGGAGTAAAGAGTTTAACATACCACAACATTATAAAGAACTTGATGTTGCTGAATATGTTAGAAAGTTGGCGCCAACAGAGCCGGACTGTGATGGAGACAATACGTCAGAGTCTGATTCAAGGGTAGAAATGGAGTTAGCTTTATTTGAAGCCAGGAACTTATTTCCTGTAGTACAAATGTTGATATATATAATTGATACCATGCGTAAAAACAGTCTAGTTTGGGGTGTTGGAAGAGGCAGTAGTGTCGCAAGTTATATATTGTACTTGATTGGTGTACATAAAGTGGACTCACTTAAATACAATTTAGATATAACAGAATTTTTAAAATGAGGTTAAAATGGTAATAAGAAAAAGCAATAGGGGACAGTCGATAGACATGGAAGCCTTAATTGCGGCCAACGGCGCCAGTCCAGCAGTAGGGAATTTAAAAGTGAATGCCGCAGGCGATACACTTGGGCCTGGTGGAGACATTATTCAAACTAATGCAGAAAGAGCCAGAGCATATTATCAAGATAATCCAAGCAGTAGCACATCTCAAGTAAGTATTAAAGGCGGAATGCCTGCATTACAACCGGACGTTGATAATCCTATTGAACCTAAGACTGCTAAAACGCAAAAAGAAAATGTTAGAAAAGCAGAGAAAAAAGAACCATCAGTTGTTGAAACAGCTCAAGAAATACTTGAAGACAAACTAGAAGCAATAGCTAAACCTAGTCCATCAGAGATTAGTCAAGCAGATCTAGAACCAATAACTGAACCTGAAGAATTCGATGAACCAACAGAAGTAGCACCGTTAGGCTGGAAAGAAGTAGAACAAGAAAACGGCGATATCGAAATGGTACCATACTACACAGAGGATGACACAGATGACACAGGGAACGACGACTAACATAACCACGATGTCCCCAGGGACAGTAAGTGGATCAACAATAACTCTTACTGATAATAATTCAATTTATACAGACTCATATAGTACCAATGGCACTATTAATACCAGCTCTATTGGTGATAGTACTATTACAGTTAATTCTGGTTATAGCCCAATGGCAGGTGACTCTATTTGGTTAGATGACACTCCCAGTAATATCAAACTTGGCGGACAAACATTAAACGAAGAAAAAATTGAAAAATTAACAGCATTGCTGGATGTTCTCGAAGGTATGGAAGGTACAGAACTAGCGGCGATGTTAGAAACACAGATACTATTAAATAAGGTAAAAAATGGCAACACTTAGAGCAATCAAAGATGTAATATTAGCATACAACGGCGACTTCAATGATCATATAACTGATTCAGGCATTGTTATAAAATCTACTGCTGGCAAAAACGAAGGTATAACGCCTCGTTGGTTCCAAGTATTAGACGTAGGTGAAGACACTCGATATTTAGTTAGCGAAGGGCAATGGATTTATGTAGAATACGGTAGATGGTCCGAGTCATTGGAACTTAGTGATAATAGATTGCCAGAAGGCAAAGGCAAGGTTTGGAGAATTGATCCAAAAGGTTGTATGCTTGTATCTGATGATGCTCCAGCAAACACCTTTCAATTTAACAAAGACACCGCATTCGATGGTGTGTACCGAGATCCGATAACAGGAAGATAGATGAAATTACCATATGAAAGAACAACAACATTCACTAATACATTTGGCTTAGCAGGTCTTTTATTACTAGCAGGCGTTATGTTTGCTGGACAATCATATTGGTTTTTATTGCCATCAGCGTTCTTTGTATTTGCAAGTCAAGGCTTACAGATAAACCAAGAGAAAAAATAACATGCCATATATGGAACGCACAGGCGTTACAAAAATTAAAGAACAACTGCAACAGTGGTACCATGTAATGAAGGATCCACGCATAGACGGATTTAACGGTTGGGGTTGCAAAAAAAAGTTATACGAAGTACAGTTCGAATTAGAAAAGATTTTAAAAAACTCACCTGAATATCATGGTGAACCAGAATGGCTTGATGAGAAGAAACAAGAAAGAGTTCAAGAAGTACTTGAAGGTAAACAAGCCTCAATTAACTACGTCCCATAAGGATATAACAATGAATAAAGCAGACGGCACAATTAAACGTGAACAAGCAGAAGCACAAAGGCTAATGGATGAGTACTTAGCAAAAGGCGGAAAAATTACATACCACGAACCTTTCGCAACAACTCCAAAGGAGCCGGCTCCGTCAATAATTGATACTAAGGAGAGAAAATGAAAATAAAACATGTAGGAATAACACTTGCAATCGTAGTAGGCTTATTAGCTACTGGTTGTGGAACACTTAAAGACTATTTGCCAGAGAACTTTGACAATAGTGAATATATGAAACTTGCAGAGATGTCTTATGTTAGTAAAATGAGTAATTCTTGTGACGTTGCAGAACTTGAAACAATGAAGTACTGGAGTGGTGTACTCATGCACTATAGCGATGGCACACTTAAAGAAAACATTACAGACATTTATACAGGCATACATGAGTTAACTATAGACGTACTAGAAACTGTTGATCCAAGTGTAGTTTACTGTAGGATTGAAAGACAAAAAATCGATGGGGTCATCGGCGAAGCAATGGATACATTCGGAGATAGAAAGAAATGAGTGAATATAAAAATTTAGAAGACGAGTTAATTGCAGAAGTTAACGAGTATAAAGGTTACTTAGCAGAAGGAGATATTTCAGAAGAAGAGTACCACAAAATGGTAAATTCTTTAATAAAGTCAGAAAATATTTCTAAAAAGATCGGTGTTGAAGCTGATGCAGTAATGGTTGGTCGAGTATTTGACGCTGTGATGGTGGTAGCAAAACTACTATAATGAGCGTACTTAAACTTGGGATTATTGGATGCGGCTTTGTTGGCGGATCTGTTGAGAAAGGTTTTAATATAAACGTTAAGCGTTTTATTGTAGATCCCAAGCATAAAGATGGTATGCTATTAGAAGAGCTAGTTAATGCTGAACCAAGCATTACATTTTTATGTGTACCTACCCCACAAGAAGAATCGCATCAGGATGTTGATACTTCTATTGTAAGAGAAACACTTGCTAAATTAGAAGCGTTAGAGTATAAAGGTATTGTTGTAGTTAAAAGTACAATAACTCCTTACTATCTTACTAAGTTTAAGAAAGACTTTAAATTAAAAATAGTTTACAATCCAGAGTTCCTTAGGGAATCTAATGCAGATTACGACTTTATAAATCCTGATATGCAAATACTAGGTGGCAAATGGAGAGACTGTGAAGTAGTAGAAAAGGCTTACGTTAGACACAGTTCAGTAAAAGTTGTTCCAACATTTAAAACCGATATGGTCACAGCAAGTATGTTGAAGTATACTGTGAACAGTTGGTTAGCAACAAAGGTTGCGTTTTTTAATGAACTACATGAGCTATTTTCAGAAAGTGGTTCTAACAGCTCTTGGGAACAATTTACAGATATGTTACAACGTGATCATAGGATGGGTGATAGTCATATGCAAGTGCCTGGACCAGATGGTAAATTTGGTTTTGGAGGTACATGTTTTCCTAAAGACACTAATGCATTATTATACTATGCTAAGTTAACAGCAAAAAAGAATCCACTTACAATACTAGAATCTGCTGTTAAAAGTAATAATAAACGTAGGGAAAAATCATAAATAAACTTTACACATGGAGGCAATGTAATGCTGTTTGATCAATATTCAAACTTTCTCACCGAAGAAAGTTTGAAGATGCTTCAGAAAAACTATATGCGTGACGATATTCACTGGCAACACAGAGGATTTGGACGCTTTTTTTCTTACTTAACTGAAGAAGAACATAACCTTGTCCTCGATGATTTATATGGAGCAGACCCGGGCAATCCTTTATTCAAAGATAAATGGTTAATGAGAAACCAGCACATGTACATGCAGAGGTTTATACCTGAGAGCTGGTTACCTGTGCATAGAGAAAAGTGTTATGGTGTTATAACTATATACATAAATCCTGATAGTGACTGGGTAGGACAACCACAACCAAAGTTTGTATATTATGATACAAACGATTTAGAAGATCTCGACAACCATACGCATGCCTTCCCTATACATTGTAACACGGGTACATATTCAATAACACCGGAACATAAAACTCCTGAATTCACTGCATATCATAAAGTAGAATTCAACAAATCATCTGTACATAGATATTGCTTACAGATATTTTATGGACCAGGTGGGTCTGGACCAGCATATAGAAACACTGAAAACAACTTTGAAAATTACGCAGACTCCAATAAAAATTACACAGTAAAATCATTACTGTCAGGACTATTAGAAGTTCCTGGATCACCAGGACTGTCTGATGTAAGCACACAATTTAATAAAGACCATGCAGATATAATAAACCACTTGGAAGGCTAAATGTTCCGTTCATACAATAACTATCTATCAGAAGGCTTGCTTGTAAAATTACAGCAAACATACATGTCTGATGATATTAAATGGACCCACCGAGGCTTTGGCAGATTCTTTTGTTACTTCCCAGATGACATACATAACGAAATTCTAGAAGAATTATATAACAATATAGACTTACCTACATACCACTGTAATAAAATGATGAGAGATCATCATATGTATATGCAGAGGTTTGTTCCTGGAAGTTGGTTACCTTTGCATCGTGAAAAAACATACGGTGTGTTAACCATTTGTATCAACGACGACGAGGATTGGTCAGAAGATAATCCTGCTCCTAACTTTGTTTGGTATGATACAGATGATGATAATGATGATATCTTAGACGGTGATGAAATTATTGTTCCTATTAAAAGAAACAATGGATCATTGTTTATTGTAAACGATTTATATCCAATTTTTAATCCATTCCATTGTGTACAAATTAATAAAAGTAATACAGATAGATATGCTGTACAAATGTTTTTTGGACCTGGCTTTGTAGAGCTCGGAACTGTTCCAAATGACAACACAGTTGGTAGATCAATACCCGTTGAAAACAGTGACTACACTAATACAGCAAAACAACAAACAAATAAAGCATTAGTAACTGGGTACTTAGAAACTCCAGGCGTTCTTGAAATGATGCCTACAATGAGGATCTGGGAGAAAGAGAATTCAGAGATCATTGAGAGGTTAACTAGTGGATAAAAAGTTTACATACTACGAAAACATACTTAGTTTAGAACTGATTAACGAGTTGCACGACTTTTATTACGGCAATATACTTGACATGAGCAGGAACGTATATGGTAACGGACTAGTAGATGCATTTTTAGTAGGGGAGTGGAGAGCAGTACTTCCGTCAACTATTAATTTATCAAAAGAGTTTCAACTGCGTATAATAGAAGAATTATATAACAACGAAAACTTACCATTTTACAAGAACAAAAAAATGATTAGAACTGTAGGCGAACTGCCTATGCGTATTAATAATTTTCTACCTGGTGGAAAGTTTCCTCCACACACTGACAATGCATGGGGTTCAATGACATTGTTTCTTAACAAAGAATGGAAACCAGAATGGGGAGGTAACTTTGTTTGGTATGAAGACGAGGACACTAACCAAGAGAACGGACATTCTATTGCACCTAACTACAACTGCGGAATACTTGATTGCTATCCAGAAGCAACTCAAGGTGCTTTACACAGAGTAGAAGAAGTAACACATGAAAGAATTACAATACAAGCATTTTTTGGGTTAGGCGAAGATTATATTAATATTGGAAACATACCCGAAAAATATAAGTACATGGTCCCCGATTCGCCTAAATACTCTTGACAACAACTTAAAAAGGTAGTATAATATAGCATGAGAAGACTATGGAGCCTCTAGGCAAAAAGCCTTGGAAAAATAACGCACAATTGGTGATTAAATGAGAGAACTTTGGACAGAAAAATACAGACCATCTAGCATAGATACTTATGTATTTAGAGATAACAAACAAAAAGCACAGGTAACTAGCTGGGTTACTGAAGGTGCGTTACCACATTTGCTATTTAGTGGAGCACCTGGTACAGGTAAAACTACACTTGCAAAGGTGTTGCTTAAAGAACTAGATGTTGATAGTTTAGACATCTTAGAGATTAATGCTAGTAACGAAAACAATGTAGATACTATTCGTAATAAAATTACTAACTTTAGTAGCACTATGCCTTTTGGAGACTTAAAGTATGTGTTGTTAGATGAAGCAGATTATATTACGCCTAACGGACAGGCGGCATTGCGTGGTGTTATGGAAACGTTTCATACTAGTTGCAGATTTATTTTAACATGTAACTACCCACAAAGAATTATTCCAGCATTGCATAGTAGATGTCAAGGCTTCCACATTGAGAAGTTAGACATCCAAGAGTTTACAGCAAGACTGGCAACTATATGTATTGAAGAAGGTGTTGGTATTGACTTAGAGACATTAGACACTTATGTACAAGCAAGTTATCCGGACCTGCGTAAGAGTATTAACCTTATTCAACAAAACGTTGTAGAGGGCGTCTTACAAGCGCCACAAGTAGGTGATAGCAATGCTAGTGACTGGATGCTTGACGTAGTTACAATGTTTAAAGCAAGTGACTATAAGAAGGCTAGAGAACTAATTGTTACCCAAGCAAGACCCGAAGAGTACGAAGAAGTTTATAAGTTTATGTATCGTAACGTAGAACTATGGGGCGAAACAGAACTGCAACAAGATCAAGCTATTGTTATTATCAGAGATGGTATTGTTAAAAGTGTATCATGTGCTGATCCAGAAATTAATCTTAGTGCAACATTAATCGAACTGCAACTGAATGCTCTTTAATGAAGTTCTTACTTTTATCTGACCTAGGTTCAAAACCTACCAGAGGCGGCCTGTTAAAAAATAATAGTAGAGCCTCTGGTGCATTACACATTGTACAAACTGCTAACAACCTCGGCATAGAAGCAACCAACATTGACTACTGGCGTGATTGGGATATTGATTTAATTAAGGATTCAATTGTAGCATGGTTTGGAGATGAGCAAGAACCTTGGATAGGACTAAGTGGTTCTATTGATGGAAGTAGCACAGACGAATTTAAAATATTAGTACACTTACTAAAAAAAGAAATACCTCTACTTAAAGTAATACTTGGTGGCTACCGTGTTCCAGTAGGAGAAGACAGTTGGGTAGACATGGCATTCATTGGACGTAGCAGTAATATATTTATTAAATGGATGACAGGAGAGGACATATCAGAATTTATTATTTATACAGATAAAGGTCCTGCTAGACCAACAACATATAAGAACCCACATGGAACGATACTTGAAACGCCTGTTGCTCCTATACTCAAAAAAGAAGACTTTTGGGATAGTAGAGAAACGCACACTATTGAACTAGCATTAGGTTGTAAATTTAATTGTAGCTTCTGTGGTTACGACTTTAGAAACAACAAGAACCCTGTGTTAATAGATGAAGAACAACTGTTTAAAAGTATACAAAGTGCATACACTGACTTTGGCATTACTAATTTTGTATTAGCAGATGATACTATTAATGAAGTTGATACAAAGTTAGAGCTGTTAGCTAGAGTTAACGAACAACTAGACTTTGAACCTAACTACATGGCATTTGTTAGAGTTGATGTACTAGGTGCTCAACCTCATCAAATTGAACTATTAAAGAAAGCTCGTATTAACAGCATGTTTTTTGGCATAGAAAGTATGACTCCAGGCGTTACAAAATTAATACGCAAAGGTGGCAAGCCTGAAAGAATGTTATCAGCTCTACGATTAGTAAGAGATAATTATCCAGAAGCATTTACATATGGCAATTTCATTATAGGATTAACAGGGGATGATGAACCGAGTATATTAAACAGTTGCGACATAATTATAGATGAACAACTGCTGACATCAGCAGGTTGTAATACATTGAGATTGTTTAGCAATTTAGAAAATCCTGATGTTGAAAGTGACATGGACAAGGACCCTAAAAAGTTTGGCTACGAAATTATTGGTACTGATCAAGAATATCGAGACCTTGGGTATAGTTCTCAACTTTGGGAGAACGACTGGTCTAACTCAGCTAGTGCTGAAGAATTATCAGCTAAAGTTGATATTTACTTAGGTGATAACTTAACGTCAAAGTTTACTTCTCATGAAATATTTGGACTACAGGCACTACTACCTGATGAGAAGTGGCAAAGCTATAATACAAAATATACTCTAACAAACCAAATTCGTAATAAAATTGTTAAAAAGTATATCAAGAACAAGTCCAACTGGATGTCAACAAGATAAATACTACTACATAGGAGAACACAGTGGCTGAAGTACCAACAAAGAAAAAGCAGAAATCCGCACCGCAAGTTGAAGAAATTCATGTTGCCGTAAAACGTCTGCCTTGGTATAAAAGACTGTGGGAATGGATTATATCCATATTTATAGACGAGTATGAATTAATAGTATGGTTTCATAATGAAACAGAGTTTACCGACAGAGGTAACAAAACTATTAGACGTACACAGAAAACGTTTATCCTCAAAAAAATTACTAAAAAGAAACCAAATTGGATCGTAGGCAAAGATATATTTGGCAAACCGTTTGAGATTAAAACAGTAGAACCATTCGACTACCAGATTCGCAAGATCAGGTAGATTATGTCAAACATATTTGATAGTGCTCTAATCCTAGAGTTAACTAACACAAAAAAACCACAAACATATAGTGCGTCAAATACTGGTATTATTATACGGCCGTTGGCTCCGTTTGCACTAAATGAACTGTTTGTAAAAAGAGACATTCCTAGTACTGTAATAAACTATGTTGAGTTTTGGGATAACGATACACTACTAGAACATATAGTAGCATGGTGTACTAAACACGCTGTTAGACGCCCTCTAGTGCTTTGTAGCACACTTTTTAACACTGACTTGCTCAACAGTAGCACAGTTGCTTATAAAGTAATAAAAGAATTAAAGCAAAAATATGACATAACACTTATAATTGGCGGGCCTGATAACGAGTTTTTATTTGAAGAGTTAGTACCAGACTTAATGTTTATGGGTAGGTCAATACACTTGTTTGAGCATTGGATAGATGGTTTACCTATAAGTAACGACTGTTTAACATACCAGTACAATGGTGTATCAATTTACAGACCCAAAAACGAAGCTGACTTAGTTGAGATGCCTATTGTAAGTAAACTATTTGATGACTACTGTTTACAACCGACCGATGTAGTAACTTTTGAAACTAGATTAGGATGTAAGTTTAATTGTAGTTTTTGTTCTTTTGAATTCCGTAATGCTAAGAAAACACATGATGCTGGTGCTGATGCATTATTTAACTTCTTTAAAACAGCAAAAGAAGAATACGGAGTAACACATTTTAATTGTGCAGACGATACTCTTAACGAAGATGATACAAAGCTACATTACTTAGTAGAAGCGGTTGAGCAACTTGACTACCAACCAAAGATAACAGCATTTATTAGATTTGATGTATTAGTAGCAAAGAAGCTACAAATGACATTGCTAGACAAAGGTGGAGTGCATTATCAGTTTTGGGGTACGGAAACATTCCATCCTGAGGCAAGTAAAGCCATTAAGAAAAAAATGACAAGAGAAAAAGGTTTTGATAACATGCATTACATAAAGGAAACATATCCTCATTGGCATAGGTATGCAACACACATAATGGGCTTACCAAAAGAACCAATTGAATATGCTATAGAATCTATTAATTACATACACGACAATGATTTAGCAGACTTATCAATAATCCCATTGCAATTAGGAAACGTTGGCTATGGTAGAATAGAGCATGCCTCTGACTTTGTGAAGTATCCTGAGAAGTTTGGAATTAATGTAAGAGAAGAGAGGGTGTTAGATGACAATGTAACCACCATCTTTAATTTCTCTCACGAAGAATGTGATTATGATACAGCACAACTAGTAGCCAAGCGAATGTATTCTAAGGGTGTAAAGAAAAAAGGGTTACCCAAAGATCCTTGGGAAAAAATGTGCGAAGATTCTTTAGGTAATGTAACCCCAGAGCTCCATATCCAGAGTTACATCGATTTAAAAAAAGTTCAAATGCTAAAAGTCGTATAGCTTTAGCACTTCGCTAACAACAGGATGTCTTTCAATATCCTCATTGCTAAATTGCACTAATTTAATACGGTCAGACTTAGATGCTATTAAACGTTCAATAAACAGTTTAAGTCCATTACTTTCAAAGCCTCGATCATGCTGAGCCAAATCGCCTGTTACAACTAACTTACTGTTATCTCCTATTCTTGTTAGTAACATTTTCATTTGACTATCTGTAGCATTTTGCATTTCATCTGCAATAATATAAGAATTCTTAAACGTTCGTCCTCTCATATATGCCAATGGTGCTATCTCTACTTTGTTATCATTTAACATGTAGTCTATCTGTTCTGGTGAATAAAATTCTTCGAACACATCAAATATTGGCCGGGTCCAAGGTGCCATTTTTTCTTGTAGTGTTCCTGGTAAGAATCCATGTTGTTCATCAACTGAGACTGCTGGTCTCGTTACTACAAACTTATCGCAGTCGCCGTTTTTAAGCGACTTAATGCCTTGTAATGTTGATACTATGGTTTTACCTGTGCCTGCTGGTCCTACTGCAAAAACTATATTAATGTTTTTGTCTTCCAGTAGTCCTATGAGGTCGTCTTGATGGAAGTTACGTGGTGTTATTGTTACTTTCTTATTTCTAATTCTTTCTAGCGGTGCTCCGCCTTGTATTAGTCTCAAATGTTCTCCTTTGTTATTGTGGTCTTTGTTTCTATATTTGTTACACTTTTGCTTTCTTGCTCTTCTGGACATATTACTCTCCCGATTGAAAACCCATAAAAAAACGAGTAGGGCATTGCACCGTTACTCGTATAGAGGTTATGTTTGTGTTGTATACAACTTTTTGAATGGTTGTTAATCATGTAATATTATTTAGCATCTGTGCAAAATCTAAAAGTATCATGTTTTGGTCTCCAGTAAAATGCTTAAATATAGGCGCCTACAGTATAAATATAAGTAGAGATATAAACAAGGAGAATTTTTTATGAAACAGTATTTGACAATGAAGAACATAGTTATAGGAGTTGTAGTCTTATTAGTTGCCTTAACAGCAACCACTGCCAGAGCCGCTGACGTATCAGGATATGCAGGGTTAAAAAGCGATTACATTTTTAGAGGTGTCAATCAAAGCGATGGGCCTTCTGCATTTTTAGGATTAGATTTAAACTTTGAGTCAGGCGCTTATGTAGGTGCTTGGGCTGGACAAGTTGATTATGGTGACGATAAAGCAACTGCTGAAGTTGATCTATATGTTGGCTATGCTGGTTCTATGGGCGGTATCAGTTATGATATTTCTTATATCGATTATGGTTACAGAGGAGACTCTAGACTAGATCTAGAAGAAGCAGTTGTATCAGTAACATTCCTTGATGCATTTACATTAACGCATGTTAAGGGAATGGACGACGCATTAGACTATAATGAGATTAGCACAGACGTATTTAAAGTAGCAAGCCTTAGTTACGGTGAATATGAAGGTACAGGATCTAACTTTGTTGTAAGCAAAGGGTTTGACTTACTTGGTGGTACATTATCGATTGGATATGTAGAATTTAAAGCAGAGTCTAATTCAGGATATGTTGATGAAGATAACTTCTTCTTAGAATATCAACGACCTATATTCTAAATTTATACAGCAAACTACACGAAAAGAGGGCTACGGTCCTCTTTTTTTGCCTTAAAAACCGGTTGACATTTCCTCTAGATTTGCTATAATATATGCTAAGTCAAACAAAACAGAGGCAAAGATGCATATAAAACTTAGTAAAAGTTGGAAAAAAGTAAATGATCCAACACCGACTTGTTCTACTAAAAGATGTAAAAACCCTTGTGCTCCAGTAGAACATTTTTATACTAAAAACAAAGTACGCACTCATACTCGTTGGCGACGAATTTGTAATCCGTGTCATCAAAGGATAACTGCTGGTGCCCACGGTCTTACTCGCATTACCCAAGTTGTTGCCAAAAATGCAGGGTTTGATAATGAGAATGAATACCTAAATAGCAAGCATCCTTACCGCCGATTCCGCAAAGATTATTGTGAAAACATAGATAGTCGTTTAGGATTTAAATGTAATACTAAACTGCCTACAAAAAAGATGCTAAAAGAAGCAGGCATAACTACACTAAAGCCGCATAGTTTCTTAGAAGTTGATCATATTAACGGCGATCCAACTGATAATCGAGAAGAAAACACACAAACATTATGCCATCCTTGTCATATGATCAAAGGCATTCAGGAAGGCGATAGTCAGACTCCTGGACGCACAAAACTACGTTAAACAACGGTTGACAAATAGCTAGAATCCGGTATAATATATGTATGAATATAATTTTAGCAATAGCAGGCATAGGATCAATATATTTACTAATCTCAGGATTAGGAGGAATTGGTGAATGGGCGGTATCTGGCATAGGTCCATTTTTAGTAATCCTTGCAGTAATTGTATTATTATCGTTATAGAGCTTGTATCCTAAAGAGTTTGAACTAGTGCCGCAACAAACAACCTGGAACAAGTTGACAGGCGGTCAGATGTTTGTTGGCTTTGCTGAAAGACAAAAGCTAGGATTAGAAACATCAAAAGCAGTTAGAGAATGGCTTTACGAATTTGGCATACAACCAGATAGTTATATGTTTAAAAAGTTTGGATCTAAGTCTATAGAAATCAGGTTTCTTTATGAGACCGATTATGCCTTAGTTAAAATTGCTCAGCAGTCGTAAGAAATGATAAATAGTTGTAACAGGAGTTTATGTTATGACAATTTCAGTACAGTTACTTAACGACCAAATCAAAAAAGTTTCTGCCACAAATACATTATTAGATATGCTACTAGAATTTGAAAAAGTTCTAGAGGATGTTGATCTGTATGCGTATAAGAATTGGGAGTTAGGTGAAGTTTTAGAAGGACCACATTTAGACAGGCACTTTGCTACAGTTAAATTAATGTACAAAGAAAACGAAATGCCTGATCCATACGGTGCTAGAAGACTCATGGCTAGAGACTGTTTAGTAAAGTTTAAAAAAGATACACTATTAAGTCCAATGAAAGTTAAGACATTTGATGATGTCACCGTTCATGCAAATGCAGACGGAAGTGTTAGACGTAAAGCAAAAACACAAAGAGAAAATGTATGGGTAGTGGAAATTAAAATGCCACGCAGATACGTTGACGAATTCGATAAAGA
>Ga0302122_10000179_pt1 | contig 35453 bp, 23 predicted proteins | sample CB21_SCM_MG_FD_203115 | JGI IMG/M metagenome (GOLD analysis project Ga0302122, IMG submission 203115) | Marine microbial communities from Western Arctic Ocean, Canada - CB21_SCM | ecosystem: Environmental > Aquatic > Marine > Oceanic | place: Canada: Western Arctic Ocean | collected 2017-09-28 | reverse complement strand
CTGGATTTTGCCGGGCTTGCCGAGCATATCGCAGTCCATCGCGCCGTCCGTCCGAACGGTTTTCATGAACTCCTTCGCCGTGGCCGCCGTGGGACAGTCGCAGACGACAAACACGCTGCGCCACGGGTCCTTGGCGAACGAGAACTTGGCGTTGTTCTGGCACTCGATCGTGCGGTAGAGGTAGCGGCAGGGGTTGCCGTTCGCGGCGCCCTCGAGGGACTTTCTGAAGTGGGAGCTGTTGTTCACGACGTCGAACGTAAAAATAGAACGGCAGCGCCCTTCGGTGCCCACGTCGAGCGTCGACAGGTCCACGTCGTCGAGCGCCATGAGCGCCGTCGAGACGGCGCTCATGCCGCGCATGTACGACGCCTGCTCCGCGAGCAGGTCCGCCAATGCTTCCCGGTGCGCGTTGCCCAGCCCCGCGGCCTCGACCGCGAAGAGCGGTGACGCGTCCGACGGGTACGCCGCTGGCAGCGTCACGACGACCGCGAGCGCGGCTGGCTCATTCCTCTTTATCCGCACCCGCGTCGGGTCAGCCTCCGTCGCCGCGGACACCTTCGGCCCGATCATCTCGAAGTCCTCTCCATAGGCTCTTCGCAAGGCTTTGATCTCTTCGACATGGTGCGGCGCGTTGCCAGTGGCGAGGGCCGCCATGGCTCGCTGCAGCCGCGTCGGCCGTAAGCTAATTATCGATGCGTGATTGATTAGAACTGAGTAGTAGCGCTTGCCAGTTGACGAGCTTGAGCTCGATCTCGAAAAACCCGTGCGAGAAACCCGTGTTACTAACAAAGCTGGGCCCGCATCACGGGTATGTGCACGCGAGGCAGAATCCGAAAACAGCGACTTACGAACTACCGCCGCCGCGGCTTCTGGTCGTCGTCCTTGTAGTCCACGAAGCCCGAGGCCTCGTCCATGCCCTTCTTGATGCCGTCCACTAAACCAGAAAGGGGGTTCCCGCCCTGCTTCTTCTCGCCGCCGCCCCCGAAAGACGGTAACGACGGCAGCGACGCGCCGCCCAGCGGTTTCTGCGAATCCAAGCCCCCAAAGGGGTTCGGGAGTTTGGGGATGGGGACCTCCATCCCAAAAAGGGACAGGGGCTCCGTGTCCGCCAGCCCGCCCGGCGCCCCCTGGGGCTGGGGAAAACTGACGTCGGCGAACAGGCCCTTGGGCTTGAAGCGTGCCACGAGCCGGTCGACGTCGCCCCGGATCACGTCGAAGTCGCCCTCCCGCTGCACGAGTTGAAAATCGTCAAAACCTAGAGATAGGGCCGTCTCCAGGGCGTCCAACGCTTCCGTACTCTGCCCGAGCTTCGACCGGCAGCACGCGATGTTGTAGTGGGCCGTCTGCCGCTGCAGGACCGACGCGAACGTCACGCTCTCCAGACCCCGCAAGACCGCCGCGCCGCCGACCGGCGAGTTGGCCGTCGACACGCGTCTGACATCATAGTCGTCGCCGGGCAGTTTGAGCGCCCGCTCGAACAGGTCCGCCGCCTCGCCGTATAGGCGCGCCGCCTCATCCTCGTCGATGCACGCGGACGCGAGGGAACACCGCTCGAGCGCCAGCCCCTCCGCCTCCGCATAGGACTGCGGGTCGGTGGCGACCGCGGGCGCCGCGGGCGCCAGCGCCTCGAGCGCCGCGACCTCGGCCTCGGGGTCCGCGGCGAAGGTGGGCGCGCTGCCGAAGGTGCCGTCGTCCGGCGGCGTGCTGCGCAGCGCGAGCGCCGGGCGCGGCGCGGACCCGACGAAGGCGGACGCGCCGGCCGTCAGGGAGAGGAGGAGGAAGCGCTTCATGCTGCTGTTTTGGACGGCGCGGCGGCGCGTCGGCGGCGTGGTATTGTAGCGACGCTAAAAAGCAGCCTCTGAATAAACCCGTGCTCGGCGGAGGCAGGTGCGAGGCAGCTTGATCTGATGCAATTTCCTTTTTTGCAATTGCGCCGTGCGGCACGGGTTTTTGCAACGCAGCAGATTTTGTGACAAAGCAAAGAGCCGCATAGCGCGCAACTAGAAGCCAGAGTCGCTACCAGACGTCACAAAGGAGCGCTTCATCCGGGCGAAGCCGCTAAGCAGTACATTCTTGCGCTGGTCGGGCCAAACACTGCGCGCAAAATTATGCTCTCACGCCACTTGCGACGCGTCCTGCGCTCGCCACACCGCAGCATCGCGGCGCGGCGCGGCACGGCCTCCCGCGCGGCGATTGCGCTCGGGCGAAACCGGTGCAGCGCTCATGGTGCAGCCGCAACGGCATGCGTCGCCGCCGCTGCCGCGCTACTACTCCACGACGACGACGACGCCGCGCACTGCGACGCACACGCGTTCGCGGGCCAGTGGTGCGCCGTCGTGACGGAGTTCGACGCGTGCGGGGCGGCCACCACCAAAAACGTCGACCGCTACGCGGCGCACCTCAAGCGGGAGGGCTGCGTCGGCGTCTTCGTCTGTGGCACGTCCGGCGAGTCCATGTCCCTGTCGATGGACGAGCGCGAGCGGCTCGCGGAGGCCTGGGCGACGAGCGGGGCGCAGCACGGCTTGCGCGTGATCGTGCACGTGGGCTGCGACGCGCCGCTCGACGCGGAGCGGCTGGCGCGGCACGCGGCGGCCCGGGGCGTCGCCGGCGTCGCCGCGATGGCGCCGCGGTTCGTTAAAGCCGCGAACGCCGACGCCTTGGCGGACTACTGCGCGTCCATCGCACGAGCAGCCCCCGCGACGCCGTTCTTCTACTACCACTTTCCGCTGGCGACGGGCGTCGCCACGAAGCCGTCCGACTTGGTGCGCGCGGCCCTCGCGGGACGTATACCAAATTTCGCGGGCATGAAATTTTCGGATTCGGACATGTGGGAGTACGGGGAGTGCTGCGACGCGGACGCCGATGGGCGGTTGGCGTTTCTGCCCGGATTCGAGGCCCAGACGCTGGCGCATTTGCCCTACCATCCGCGGGAGAGTTACGGCACGGTCTCGCTTTCCTTTTCTCTGCTCGCGCCCCTGCACCGCGACGTGGCCGACGCGTTCTATGCGCAGCGGGGCGCGGAGGCGCACGCGCTCCAGGCTACTTCGCGTTCATTTTTTCGCGCGGTGACGCCCTTTGGCTGGACGCAGGCCGTGAAGCTCGCGCTCGTCGATCGCGGCATCCTTGACTCGCCGCTCTGCCGTGCGCCGTCTCGGAATCTATCGCCCGACGAACGGGATGCGCTGCGGCGCGTGTTTCGAGATCTCGCAACGCGCGAGCCGAAGTATTTTGGGGGGCTGGTAGACTTAACTGTTAACATGCCCGCTGTCGAAAGCACGTATACATAGGGGCTTTTACGCACCCCTCGGCGTCATTACTTTCACCGCCTCGCAGATGGAGCTCACAGCTGACTTTTCGCGGGCGCAGAGCGCCGCTCGCGACCCTCGCAGGGCAGCCTTAATTCCAGCTGTGGTCGGGTGCGCGCTACCAAGCACGCGCCGCGCGGTCAGAGCAGTCCTCTCTAGCGTCGTCACTGCCTCGCGGAGATCACCGAGCGTGGAGCCGTCGTCGTTGTAGAGCGTCATGGGGTAATTCCAATTTATCTTTAGCGTAAGCTCATCACGCTCGCCGAGAACGTTTGGCGCCACGGGAATCGTTTTGCGCAGCACCGATCTGGCTTCTTCGTAGCGCTTCAGATTTAAAAGGGACAGCGCGTAGTTGAAGGCCGCTCGGAGGGTCTCTTTATGTTCTTTTCCACAGAGCTTCAAACGTCCAAAGTATACATCTCGTTCGATCGGTATGGCATCTTCAACTCGTCCAAGCGCATAATAAGTTCCCGCAAGATTGCCCTGCGCCACAAGTATATGAGATTCTGATTCGCCAAGGCGCCGCAACATAGCCAAATAAGCTTCTTCCACGGACAACGCGACCTCATAGTGCCCTCCATTTTGTAAACCGTTCCCGAGCTCCGTCATCGCTATACGCCGAAGTTGGTCCGCCTCCGGCCGCCCCAAGTGCGCCTTCCAGCACGCCCACCCGAGCGCGCACCGCACGACGCCGTGGTACTTTTGCTCGCACATGCCGCACGTGTTCCACCGCGCCCATCTCGGTACCAAGTCCAAATGATTCTCCTTAGCCTCCGCGACCAAAATCTTCGCCTGCTCCGCCAAGCACGAGACATGCACAAAGCCCGCCGTCCCGCGACACGCACACATGCGCACGAGGCCCTCTTTCGTTTTCCAGTGAACGGCCTCCGTGCAGATGTAGCACGTCTGCCCCTTTGTGTCCTCGGCGCACGCCTCCGCCGCAACCGCGACGGCCTCCGCGTACTTCTCATTGGCATAATACTGCTCAGCGCCGCCGCCTTTTTTAATCTTTCTGCAGAGCTTGTCATGGCCGCCTTCTTCCCAGTGTTGTTTCTGGCACGCAAGGCCACAGTAGCGCGTTTTGCAGCGGCTGCATTGCTTGGCCGAGCAGTGTGGGAGAGGGGCAGCGCAAGAGGCGCATATCGTGAGGATCATCTGTCTTTATTGCAGCCCCGATGGCTTTTTCTCGCACAGCTGTATTGAGTTTGCGCTTCGGCCCGAATTTCAAAACGTGCGGGTTCCAAATCACCACTTCCCGAGAACGATGCCCCAGAAGAGCAGGACCCGGTAAGAGACCGGCTCCCACAACACGACGCGGAACCCACACTAGGCTGGGCAACAAAAGCAAAAAAAGTACAAGCTGTAGCGCCCAGGCCATTATTTACGGGGCTGCCCAGGCGCACGACCACCGGACGCACCAGGAGCCAGCAAGCTCCAACAAGCCGGACAGCAAGCCGGACGCCCGCCAGCCATGTCCGCCAGCCGCGCGCGGAGCGGGAGCCTCAGCATGGGCAGCACCGGCAAGAAGTCCCAGACGAGCAAGCGGCCCTCCTTCCTCAACGACAAGGGCGAGGTGCGCCTGGTGGAGAACGGCTTCGACCTCACGCCGCTCCCTTTACTGGTGGACGAGGCGCCCGCCGAGGAGAGCGAGCCCGAGGCGGAGGCGGAGGCCACCGCGGGCGAGAGCGCCGATGACCGCACGGAATACACGGAGAGTTCGTACTACTACTCGGAGAGCGAGACGGACGTGGAGGATGTTGTTAAAGTGATTCCGCCGCCCGTTATTACGAGGCTGGAGGAATCGCCGACGGAGACGTTACTACATATCGTGGGACGGTGCGTGGCCGTCGACGACGCGAGCGACACGGGCGTCAAATGTGTCGAGCGCCGCAACGCGGCCTACGAAGCCATGTGCGACGCGCGCACGTCCAACCCGGACAAATTCGTGGACCGGCACGCGCAGACGCTGAACGCTCCGCTGAAAGATAGAGCTTCGGTGACCGCGCCGCCCTCGTCCTCGACCTCGGGGTGCCAGGCGAGCGTGGCGGACATCTACGACAGCACCAAGAAGGCGAGGGATGAAGAAGAGGCCGAATTAGCTTTAAGGCGGCCGGGCACCGCCAGCAAGGCCGCGTCCGTCAACAAGAACGTGTACCGGAACACTCTGAAGGTGGTCAACGCCTCCAAGGCGTCCCCGGACTTTTTCCTCGATACGTCCGAGGACAGGCCGAACACGAGGGAGCACTCCGTGCAGGTGGCCGTGCGCGAGGTGCCGCCGCCGCGCGACCTGAGCGCCCCGGAGAAGGCTTTGTTCAGAGAGCGGTCGTCGAAGACCATGACCGGCGAACCTCTAGCGTTTTCGTGCGCGGCGATGGAGCGCTGCGTGCAGCAGAACCTGTTCCACGAGCGGCAGATGAACTACCGGAGTTTCTCGGCCATGGTGCCGGCGACGGTCGAGCGTGCGAGCGCCGAGGAGCTCGAACCGGTACAGAAGGGCGCGGCGATCGAAACGCTGTGGCAGTGGCAGGCGCCCATGGCCAAGGGCCGACGGGTGACCTGCATGGCCTGGAACACGCACCGGGAGGATGTTTTAGTGGTGGGCTACGGCGGCACCGCGGACGGCGACGGGGGTCTCGTCTTATTCTGGAGTTTGCGGAACCCGGGCTATCCGGAAAGGGTCGCGTCACTCCCAAGCGGGTGTACGTCCATAAGCTTCTCGGCGACGAACCCGCATTTGTTAGCGGTCGGGTCACATGACGGCGCGGTGTCCATCTACGACGTGCGCCAGGAAACACTCACACCGACGCCGGTCTTCGACTCCCGGAGCCTAAATAACGCCCACGCCGAGCCCGTGTGGACGTGTGCTTGGGTCGATAAAGGAGAAGACAAGGGCGAAGTGTTAGTGACGGCGTCGACCGACGGGCGAGTCCTAGAATGGACCATGGTCAAGGGCCTGGAGGCGTCGCAATTAATGGTGCTGAAGCAGGTCGGCGATAGCGAAGGGGTCATCTCGCGAACGGCGAGCGGCTTGTGTTTGGACGTCCCCCGCGGCGACCCCACGACCTATTTAGCGGCCTGCGAGGACGGCTCGGTCCACAAGTGCTCGGACGCCTACGCGGAGCAGTACCTGGAGTCATACGCGGGGCACACGGGCCCGGTCTACAAGGTCCGCTCGTCGCCCTACGTGCCCTCGGTCTTTGTCTCCTGTTCGGCGGACTGGACCGTCAAGCTGTGGACCCAATCAACGTCAACACCGATACGGAGCTTCCACTCGGCCGATCTGAACGACGTGGTCACCGACGTGTGCTGGTCGCCGCGTTCGGCGACGCAGTTCGCTTCTGTCGCGGGAGACGGGCGCATCGAGGTCTGGGACCTGGGCCACTCGCTACTAGATCCGGTGGTCCGGGAGCGCGGGGTTAGTGTGCCGCTGCCCGCCGTGGATGACGCGCCGCCGCCGCCGTCCTCGCCGGACGCCTGCCCGCCCGAGCCGCCCCTCTCGAAACCTATCGCGGCGACGGCGTGCCTCTTCGCCAACAACGCGCCCGTGTTGGTGGTCGGCGACGCGGACGGCGGCGTCACGTGCTACAAGTGCGTCAATTTGCCCGCGGCGCCGCCGACGCGGGACCTCCAAGTCGCGGCGCTCGAGGCGGCGCTCACGGCGGAGGAGTAAGAGAGCTCACGCGCTTGCGGAAGAGTAGTCCGGACGCACCGAGGAGCACGAGGGCCGACCGCCGCCCTAGGGGCTGAAAGAGTAGTTTAACGAATCAGGTTAGTTAGTTGCCGTTGCTCGTGGTGTAGGCCTCGAGCAGGTGGTTGCGGTACGGCTGGCGCAGCTTGTGCAGCGCCCGCGCCTCGATCTGGCGCACGCGCTCCCGCGTGATGCGGAAGACCGTGCCGATCTCCTCCAGCGTGCGCGCCCGGCCATCATCCAAACCGAAGCGGAGGCGCACGACGTCGCACTCTCTGTCTGATAGGGATGTCCGCAACAACCCATGAATGTCCGACTGCAGGGAGGAGGCCTCGGCCCGTTCATCCGGGAGCGCGGCGGCGTCGGCGATGCCGTCCGCGACTTTCGTCTCGGAGCCGGATCCGCCCGTACCGGCCGAGCTCCCCTTGCCACTCACCCGAACCGTCGCGTCCATGGAGGTGGTCATGGACTCGCAGTTACGCAGGAACTGCAGCTTCTGCGACGTTAAGTCCAGGCGGTCGGCCACCTCCTCTTCTTTCGCGTCCCGACCGGCTTCCGAGTTGATGTCGCGGCCCACCTTCTTCATGGATTGTAATTGATCGTGCACGTGCACGGGCAGCCGGATGGTCCGCGACTGGTCCGCAATCGCCCGCATCACCGCCTGCTTGACCCACCACGTCGCGTAGGTGCTAAATTTGAAGCCCTTCTCGGGGTCGAACTTCTCCACGGCCCGCGTGAGGCCGAAGGTGCCCTCCTGGATCACGTCCTGGAAGTGCAGGCCCCGGTGCTGGTAGCGCTTGGAGATGGAGACGACGAGCCGCAGGTTGGCGTTGATCATCGTGGCCTTGGCCCGCTGGCAGGCGTGCCGCGCCTTCGCGAAGGAGCCCACCGACACGGCCTCGGGGTTGATCTTGGCGGCCGAGCCCCATTCGAGTTCGGACGGTGGCCGGCCCAACGACTCGGTCAGGTTGGCTCGCAGCGACTCCCACTTCACGAGGCGCTGCACCTTCCTCGCTAGGGATTTCTCCTCCTCCGGCGTCAAGAGCTTGGTGCGGCCCATGTTCCGGATCTGCCAGTGCAGGCCTTCGTCCCTATCTCGGTAGGACGCGGCCCCGTTCACTTCCGGGGCCGCTTGGACACCATCAACGGGTGGTGCGAACCACGCGGCTAACTCAGCGTTGGAGAGGGGCGCGGCCTCCTTGCTACTGTCGTGGGCCTTGTCCTCGGTCAAATCGACGGAAGCTAGCGTTTCCAACGGCATCGGGCCGTTGGCCTGCGGACCGTCGACGACGGGGTTCTCGACGCTCGGCTTGTCGAAGCTGCGCTCCATGCTCTTGGTGCGCGCTAACCGACTTAACTGGTCCACGGTGAAGACCGGCGGCCGCTTCGTGCCGTCGCCCGTGATCAAGGTCGAGCGCGAGAGGTCGTCCACCGTGCTCGAGGCGCACTGCGTTGGCCGTCGTCCGTGGCCGCGCGGCAGGGGCGCCTGTGGCGCGAGAGCGGCGGCGGTGGCGAGGCACAGGGTGGCCGCTAGGCGTGCCATAGTGCAACTAGGCGAGCGAGTGAAGTTGAGCTCTGTGCGCTGCGTTTTCGGGTTTGAGGGCTCGCTGGCAGGCTTGTGACTCTTTCCTGAGCGTCTGAGAGCTGCGCAGTGGTCAGGGCGCGGCGAAGGGTGGTGTTATCGCTGCGTTATTGCCTGCTGTCCGAGCGCAACTGAGAACCTGACCGGCTGAAAAAAACGCCCCTCCACACGTCCGTGCCACGCGTGTCGGTTACTTAGACCTCCTTCACACAAATTGCGACGAATACCAGCAAAAAAAAACTTCCTTCGGGTTTGCGTCACCGATTCATTTCGAGCCGAGCGGCCGCAAAAGAGCACCGTCGAGCTGCCAGAAGCTGTCACAAAGCCGCAGACAAACCCATCAAAGGCAAAGGCGCGTGGAGAAACGCCGTCGAGCAGACCAAGGAGCTGCCCACCAGCAGCCAGAAGAACACCATGGCCGAGACCGTCTTCGCCATGGTGCAGCGCCAGGAGCAGGAGCGCCGGGAAGCCATCGCGCGCGGCGAGCCGGACCCCTTCATCCGGGAACCGGAGCCCGCGCGGGAACCCAACAAGATGGAGCAGTTCGAGGCGTGGATGGCCACCGACTGGGAGTTCGGGCCCTACTACTGGCACGAGGGCCAGGAGCGGCCCGAGGCCCTTAGAGAGAGATTACGGCAGCGCTTCTGGTGGCTCTACGAGAAGAACTTAAAGGGGGCCGAGTTCGTCGGCGAGGTCGTCGCGAATATTTTTGGCCTCACGGACTCCAAGTACCAGTGGGTCATCGACGCCCAGCGGCAGGAGGAGCGCCGGGAGAAGCAGCGGACGCTCGAGGACGCGCAGCGGCGCATGCTCGCCGAGCGGGCCGCAGCGGCGCGGGACGCCAAGGAGGCGGATGCTCGCCGAGCCGTCGGCGATGTCGAGCACTGAGTAAGAGACTACAACACACAATCTTATCCTCGTACGGAGCGCTGCTCATGGGCTCGTCGTCTGAACGGGGCATAGAACGGGGCACTAGAGAAGCGAAGAGTTCGTTGAGTTCGAGGCGTCGTCGTCGCCGACGGGCGCCTGGCACGGGAGGGCCACGCACCCCGACACGGATAAGGACAGCACGAGGACCACCGCGGCCAATCCAAAAACCATGCCGAGCTTGATGCGCAGGCCCGCGTCGCGTTCTGGTAGAGCCCCCCGCGCCCGCAGCTTCCGCAGCGACCAGATGCCCTGGCCCAGGAGCAGGACGCCGAAGCCAAAAACCTCCAGGCCGTCGACGGGCTCGTCGTAGAAGAGCACGGAGATGGCGGCCGTGACCACCAGCTTCGCGTAGCCCGCGAACATGTACGTCAATGCGCTCAACCGCTTGAGAATGGTGATCTGGATGAGGTTCAGCGAGAAGGCCAGGGCGCCATCACAGAGCAGGACCCACCACGACACTTGCAAGGTAAAGGTGAGGTTCGTCCACTCAGAGCATAATGCGGTGAGTGCCAAGAAGCACGCCGTGGGCGGTCCCAGAAAGTAGATGTTCGTGACGGCGTCCATCTTCGCGGCCTTGTCCGAGAGAGCCGTTGATAAGGCCAATTGCTGGCCCACTAAGTATAAGGAGTAGCAGGCGTTCGAGACCATCATGAGCGCAAAGCCCCACGTGCTCCTGCCCGAGATCTCGGCGCCCGCCAGCGTCGCGACCAACACCCCGCCCGTGATGATGACCATGTTGAGGAACGGCCGCGGGGCGACGCGTTCCTTCCCGCACAACACGAGTAACACATACACGCCGACCATCTGCCCCGGTTTTAGGAGTTGGATATAGCCAACTTGCAAGTAATCATAAACAGCGTTCGACCCGTACAGGTAGATGCAGTACAAGGCCGAGAGGGGTACGATGACCTTGCCGTAGACGGCCCACGTCATGCCCACTTTATCGGGTTCCGCGAGGCCAACGAGGACGCAGCCCCGCGCCGCGAGGCTGCAAAAGACCATCTGCAGCATGGTCAACGTCGCGGCCCAGGGCCACTGCGTAAGAATGTACGCGTTGAGGTACACGATGCCAATGGCCGCGGCCATATAAATGAACACGTACGTGGCCACTTCCACCATCGTTGGCGGGGCCTCCTCGTCCTCCTCGTCCACCTTGACGTACGTCGGCTCCTCGCCCGTCATCCAGGCGGGCAGGCGGACCTCGACGACCAACAAATAAACCGCTAACAGTACTAAGAGTCTTGCTAAAAGCCCCAGGCTCCAGTCGAGGGGCTCGGCCTTGAGCACCTCGGTCGTTGTGGATAACGCGTTCAACGCCGTCGGGTGTTGTGATCTGTGAGCGATGGCGCCGCCGCACAAGCACGCGGCCGCCGCGACGACGCGGACCCTCCGGCGGAGCCGGCGGCGCGGCGGCGCCGGCGTCGCGTCGTAGTACGTCGGCCCGTCTGCGTCGACCACGAGCGGTGCCGCCTCGTCGGCGGCGTGATGCTGCATGGTGATGTGTTGGGCCTCGTTAGACGGCTCTGGCGTCTGGCTGCTGAGGGCTGCTGCGTGGCTCCGGTCTGGCTACGCGTCTGGCGTCGGGCTGCGTCTGGCGTCACCGGGACTGCCCGATGAACATGCAGGCTGCCTTGACTGCGTTCTGCGTGCCGGCTCAGGTGCTATAGGATGAATGGCGTCGACGCTGTTCCAGGAATGCATGTTTTCGACACTAGGAATTGGGTCTCTGGGGTCGCATAATCGTCGCATGAGTCGCGGCGCAGAGCTCTTTGCCGTCGATCTTCACCTTACTAGAAATCCTCTCGCGTGAACCCGAACCCCATCTCAGACTTCAGCTCATCTCTCGTAATCTCAAGCTTAATCTCGCGTGGACCAATCGCAGCAGCGGCGGCGTCCGCCGATCGAAATGACCACGGCGCGTCCGGACGGCAGCCCTTCCCGCTGCCCCCGGAGCTAGAAGCAGCCATGGGGGACGCGCCGGGCGGCCCCCTGCCCCCCCATCAGTGGGAGGCCCTCGACGGCGCATTCCTGGAGGACGGCGTGGGCCGCGACTGGATGGACGCCCTGCTCGAGGACGAGCCGCTGGCGCCCGCGCCCGGGGCCCTCAGCTCCGGCCGGCGCTCGCCCGGCGTCTGCTTCTCGAGCAAGGAGCGCCAGGTCATCGCGGCGCCCGCGCCGGAAGCGCCACGGGTGGCCGCGGCGGACACCGGGGAGCTGCGGGCGCAGGCCGACGCCCTCGCGGACTGCGGGGCCGTGGCGCTGTGCGCGCCGCTGCTGGCCCTGGAGCGGGCGGACCCCGCGACGCGGGCAGTCGCCTTACAATTAGTAAGGTGGTTCCGCGCGCGCCTGAGCGGTGTCCAAGTGCCGCCGCTCACCGACGCGTGCCGCGGCCCGCCGTCCGTGCCTTCGAATAGAATTGGAGCGGCCGACGACATGGACCTGTGCGCTCGTCGGCCGTCGGCCGACTGGGGCTCGGCCACGTGCTACGGCCGGCTCGAGGGGTCCCCGTCGACGCGGCCCGCGCCGCTGTTCAACCTCGCGAAGGCGACCCAGGCGCCCCGGCCGACGGGCTACGCGCGGCTGGCGAGTATAGGGGAGCACCGCCGGGACGTGTTCGAGAGCGCCAGGGCGGACGCGGCCGCCCAGCTAGTTTCTTCGGCGCTCGGGTCCTGCGCGCGCTTGAAGGCGGCCGCGGCCGAGACGCGCTTGCTATTAGAGCTCTGCGACGACCGCGGCGACGGCGACACCGGGCCCCCGGCGGCGAGGAAGGCCTTCCACGCGCGCTGCGCCTACCTGGCGAACGGCGCGGGCGCGCGCGGTTTGAACAAGGAGCGGTGGCGGCGGCGAGTTGTATCGACGGCCCAGCACACCACGCTCCACGAGTACGCCATGAAAGACGAGTCCGGGTTACTAAAGCCCGCGTGCTCGCCGGACTTGAGGGACGCATTGTTAGGGCTGGAGGCGCGCGGCGTCAGACTGGACGATATTTGTGTGTGCGTCGAGGCGCCGGCCTGCGGGGACCCGGGCGCCTCGCGCTTCACGGCGCACCTGCCGTGGTCGCCCTGGTCCGCCGCGGGCCACCTCTCGCGCGTGCTTGCCGTCTTTCGCGAATCGGTGGTGCGCGTGGTCGAGGGCGGGAGGGGTGATGACATCAAGCCCGCGCCGCCGAAGCGCCAGCGGAGCACGCAGAAGGAGGAGGTCGTGACGCCCGAAAAGCCGCCGCCCCGGGACCATGCGCTCGCCACCTTCACCTCGCTCTTCGGCGAGCGGTGCACGGTGCACGCCGCGCCGCTGCGGCGGGCGCTCGGGGGCTGGTCGTGCGCGGCCTTCCTCGCCGCGAACCTGGCCACGCTCCGGCGGGAGGCCGTCGCGCTCGCCGCGCAGCGGGCGCGCTTCGTCGCGGCCGCGCGCGTGGGCCCGGAGCCGGTCCTCGTCGAGTTCGACCTACCGCCGCGCGACTTCGCCTACGCCACGGACGGCGGCACCGCCGTGGCGGACCGCTACCTGCTGCTCTACCCGAAGTCGGACCGGTCGGTCTTCGTGATGGTCCTCCGGCGCGTCCCCTGCACATAGCCCCCCCCGCGCCCTTTGCACAATGTACATAGCACAATATATTTTTTCTTGTCTTGAACCCATGAGTTGATGTTTATCGAGAGACACGCGCGGGTTTTCATTGAAACCCGTGCCCAAGTTCAAAATTCACTTTGTGACGGATTTTTTTGAAATGTCTGGAGCTACGCTTGGAGAGACAGATAGGGAGCCTCGGGTCGTATATCCGTGGGGCTCGTGTCGGACAGAAATTCAGCGGCAGGAGCGAGCACAACAGACACGCTGCGTGCTCAGCGCGTACGCCACATCTGGCAGGTTTGAGCTTTTGTTACGTTCAAGGGATCATACTACTAGCTGCCGGCGCAGCTGGAGGCCCGCGCAACGGTCGATTACCGCGGCAAAGCAAAATATCGGATCTCGGCAATTGCCGCTCTAAAGTTAATGCTCGCTAGTCTTTGACGAGCCGCAGCCGCACGACGCACGCTGCGTGCACATACTGTACATATCGCAACCGTTTGCGCGCTGGAAAAAGCGTGCAAAACCCCCTGATTCGGAGGATCCGGTAAAGCGACAAAACCGCCACCAAGGATGTCCGCCGTCTTCGGCCTCTATTGCGACGTGGGCGACGTCTTAGCGCCCTCGGCGGTCTCGCCGACGGTCCTCGACGACGAGGCCAGCGAGAAGCTGGCCGCCCTGAACAAGTTGTCGCTCGCCAGCTCGCTCTGCGAGAGCTCCACCGAGGACCTCCACGCGCTCCTCGACCCGCACGAGCGGCGCATCCGGGCGGCTTGGTTAGGGGCACGAAGGAAAGCTAGACAGCTCCGGGGCCTCACGACCACGAACCGGCCGCCCTCGATCCGCGCTCTGGGCCGGTCCCCGGGCGACCAGTTCGAGCTCGAGCCCGAGCCGCCGTCGCCGGTCATGGAGGAGAAGCCGCGGTCCGTGCCGACCCTCGGTTTAAGGCAGCTATTGAAGGGGCGGTCGCCGTCCGAGAGCGACCCGCTGAGCTACTGGTCCCCGGACGGCGTCGAGGACCCGGCCATCCTTCGGCTGGAGCTGGCGCGGGGCGACGCGCCCATGCGCCAGTCGCGCAGCGCGGACGCCGTCGTGGGCGTCTGGGCCAAGCGCCTGCCGGAGGAGGTTTTGAAGCCTCAACAGACGACGTGCGCCTGGTCCATGCTCGTGTGCTGCTCGGCGTCGACGGACGGGGAACGAGGCGGCTGATTCGCAAAAGGAGGCGCCGGCGGTGGAGAAATATCCACACCGCCGCGCGCGGCTCCCTTATTTATTCATATAGCGCGAAAGCGCCGAGGTAATTCATTTATCTATTTACTTCCGCCTGTACGACGCCGATGGCGTGGACGATGCGCCGTTTTATATACGAGTTTTAGTTAATGCACACCCCTACTTGCGGGCGATGGAGCCGCCGCCGCCGCCGCCGCCGTCCTTCTTCGGGCCCGACTTCCCAGAAATAGCCTTGCGCCGCTCCTCCTTCTCCCGGCGCTCCTTGTCCTTGTTGTAGTTCGTGCGCCGCGTGAACTTGGCTCTGGTGGAAGGGTGGTAGGAGTCGAACTGCCAGAGCATCCAGAAGTAGGCCAGCATCTGCTTCTCGTCCTCGGTCACGTCGGGGTGCCAGAAGTCCACGTGTAACAGTAATAGGTCCTCTTGTCCAGTATTCGTCACGGAGTATTGATGCGTGCTGTCGAAGACGACGGGCTTCCCGGCCTCGTACTCTACTGACTCGCCTCCACAGGTCAACTGGCCCACGCCACTCAGCGGGATATGCGTGGTAAGTAGGAAGTTCTGGAGGTCGGATCGCGGCTCCGTGGAACAGCCCGGCGGGAGGCGGGAAATGATCACGTGGCGCGGCGGCGGGCTCGTGGCTTCGTACTTCGCCAACGCCTTCATGGTCCGCGGGAACCGCAACACGCCCGTCTTCAGGGGCGTCACCTGCTGCAGCATCAGCTGCTGGTACTGCGTCGGGTCGAGCGGCGGTGCTACTTCTTCGACGACAACGTCGTCCTCCTCCTCCCTGCTCGCGCGGGCCGGGGCGTCCCCGTCCCCGGCGGACATCTCCTCGGCGGCGGCCGCGGCGTCCTTGGCGGCCTCGTCCATGCCCGCTTTCGGGTCCTCCGTTGCGACCGCCTCCTCCTCGGCGGCCGCGACGGGCGCGTCCCAGGGCGCCGCCTTCACGTCCATGACTTGCGTCGCGCTCCACGTGATCTGCTTGCGCGTGGCCCAGGTGCCGTTGCGCGTCGTGGTGGGGTTCAGCGCGAGGTCGTACTCCTCCAACACAATGGGATGCACCCGTTTAGCCAGTTTGCGGACCCACTTGTGGTCCTTGGTGCTCCGGATGGGCCCCTCGCTGTCGTAGTCCATCTCGAAGAGTCTAGTTTGAGCGGATAACGTCCGACCACCACTGGTGAGGGTGCCGCGCGCCGTGCGGTAGTGGTCGCAGAACTCCCGGAACCGCCCCAGGTCCGCCTTAAAGTTCACCTCGGCCAATTTCGCCATCTTCTCGACATCCGCCCAGATCTCCGACACGAGGGGCTCCCAGTTGCCCTCGGCGTCGGGCACCAGAGGGACGGGCTCCATGTACATCGAGGGGTCCCGCGGTCGCAGCTTGGACTTGGTCGGCCGGCCGCTGGCCAGGGGTTTGGGCGTCTCGGGCTCCTTGAAGACGTTGAGGCGCGTCGCCGGGCGCGCGCCGGCGCGAGGGGCCTGGAGTGCACCACATGATGTGGCAGACAGCAGGAGGAGGCCGCGCATAGCTGCGGTTCGTGGCCTGGCGGCTGAGGACGGTCGAGACGCACTGGCTGGCGTCCGTCACCTGACTTAGCGGTCCACAGCTCCAGCAGCTTGAGAAGAAGAGCGCGCCACGGACTATCCCTGAAAACCCGTGTTCTGGAATTCGATTTGAAAACAAGGAAGTCCCCTCCATACATGTGATGTTTGTTGCAAACCAGGCCACGATTCGAACAATACCATCAATGATACGCAGACGATCGATACCGGAAAAGCCCGCAGCGCGGCCGGCGTGATCACGGGCTCCGTCCAGGACGGCCCAACGCCGCCACGGCAACCTAGATGCGTAGTCTATGTGCACTCTTAGTAAGGCCCGCCGGGGCAACAGAAGGTAGGAGCAAAAGGGGGACGACGACGGACTCTAAGCCGGCAGGTCGTACACCGTGCCCGCCATGGTGCCGCACCCCTGGTAAGTCGCGCCGGGCTGCTTCGCCTGGATGTCGTGGCGCATGAGGAAGCAGGCGATGCAGGGCAGGCACCAGTAGGTCTCGCAGCACTCGTTCCCGCAGAGGACCGCGTGGTCCCGGAAGCCCCCCGCCTCCGCCGCCTTCTGCCTTATCTTGAGGACGTAGTGGAGGTATATAAATCCCGCAATCAGGCGGAAGACCCAGCCCACTTGTATCGGATACAATATATTGTCTACAACTTGCTCGAGGACCCAAGCAGTGACGCTCACGGCGGCGAGGATTGCCAGCACGGTGCCGCCGCCGCCACGCTCCACGATGCGGTGCCAGAGCTGGCCGACGACGATGCAGGGGCAGAACGCCGTGATGCAGCACAAGCCGCACCCGCCCGGCGGGTCGCACCAACCGCACGCGTTGCCGCCGAGCCAGCGCCCCGCCGGCGCCAACGCCGCGGGCTGGACCACGCCCGCCTGGTACACAATGGGCGGCTGCTGGACCTTGTAGACGGTGGGCTGGACGACGGTGGGCTGCACGCCGTAGGGCTGGACCCCGGGCGCCTGGACCAGCGTCCCTGAGACCATGACAGGTTCCCCCTGGACGACCGTGCCCTCCGCGACGGGCATGCTGCCCTCCGCCTGGTACTGCTCGCCTTGCATGGTGTTGTGGCACTTTTTCCTCACTATGCCGGCATGCCTCAAAAAAAACTGAGAATCATCGGGGCTCGAGGAGTGAGAAGCCCGCACGCACAAAAAACTGAATATCTCGTCTGGGCGCGCTGAATGGAGTGCGCCACCCTCCACGCCACCGAGCAGACGAGAGGACCGATCAGCCAGACTGTGGCCCAGACAAGGAACTACACAGCCGCTCCTTACTCGTCCCCGTGCACGCGGAAGCGGTACAGGCACGTGTAGTCCGGGTGCCCGTGGTTGCTCTTCACCTTCAACGTGACGGCGTCGACGCGTTCCCCCAGGGACGAGGCGGCGAACGTCTGCACCGTGGGCGCGTCCGCGGACGCCACATAACTAAAGGAGCCGAACTCCACAAGGCCTCCATCGGACCGGCCCACGACCTCCATAGCCCGCGGGGCCGACGAGCAGTTCGGGTTCCGTTGCGGGTCGCAGAGCGCCGCGTGGATGTGCTCCACGGAGAAGTGCGTCGGCTTCATTGGAGACGACAGCTGCACCGTGAGGCGGCCTTCCGAGCCCCGGAACGCGAAGCACGACCCGAATTTGTTTGATGCTTTGAGAGCGTCAGATGCTCTACCAACCCCAGCATCCACGCCGAGCGCGTGCCAAGCTTTAGTAGGCACCAGGGACCCGCGCGGCGTGTACGCCTCGGAAGTCAATGCAGACAAAACCGTGGCGCCCGCCGCGCCCAGCGCGTAGTCGAAGCGGCCCACACGGTCCCCGTCGAAGAACTCGTCCACGGCCGCGTCGACCAATGCCTTCACATCATTCTCTGAAGACCGGCCGCCGCGCCGCGCGTTCGCCGCGGCCGCCGCGGCCGCGGTGACCTCGGCCACGGCCCGCTCCAAGGTCTTCGCGCCGACGGCCGTGGTCGTGCGCGCCACGTCCTTTTGGAGCTTCGCCGCACTTGCCTCGGCCGCGGCGAGCTGCGCGGACGCCGCTTTCAATGATGCGGTGGCCTCCGTCGCGCGCGCCTCGACGTGTAACGCGGCCGCCTCGGTGGCCGCGAGCGTCTCGTCCCTTGGCTTCGCGGCGGCCGCGACCTGCGCCGCCTGCTGGGCGTCGTGTTGCGCCGCCTCGGCCATGGCCTGGGCGGCGTCGGCGTCGGCGCGCGCCGCCTGGGCCAGGCGCCGCGCCTCGGCCCAGGCGTCGTCCGCGTTCTTTTCGACGGGTGCTGGTGCTGCATTGATTGCGCCCGCGACGGCCGCGGCGTCGGCGGCCGCGCGGCCGACCAAGCCCGACGCGAGCTTCTCGACGTCGGCCAGCTCCGTCGTTAGCAGCTTGAGCTGCGCGTCGGCGTCGTCCGCCGCGCGCGCGCTCTCGGCCCAGAGGCGTCCGACCTCGGCCTCGACGAGCGCCGCGGCGCGCGCCTCGTCGCGCGGCGCGAGGGCGCAGGTGCCCGCGCGCTGCAGCTCGCGGCCGGCCAGGACGGCCAGCGCCGCGACGGCGACCGTCCAGGCCAGGCGGGGACTCGACGCATCGATGGCGTTCGACGCGCGGGGCATTTTGGGTGCCGAGGGTCGTTTTCGGAGCCGAGTTGCCGTGCGCGTGGCGGCCACAACCAGGGCCGGTGTGTGCAACGCCCACGTCACTTCGGGTGCTTATTTGATGGCAAAAAGCAGCTGGCGGCCAACTTTTTTTGACTTTGGCAACGAAACCCGTGCGTAAAGCCCGTGCATAATCGATTTTGCTGCATGCTGCACGCCAAACACGCTACTGGCGCGTGTGCAAGGAGAAGCACGACTCGTGGGCTGCCTAAAAAGCGCTGCCGACGCGCGCGACACTAAATATGATGACTAGCATCCATGCGATGCGAGGGCTGCCGCTCAGACGACAATGCTAAGAGCCCTCCTCCTCCTCCCCGCAGCCGCTGCGGTCTGGACGCGCTCCCTGGGCGGCGACGCCGCACGCTCGCGCTTCAACGTGGCCCTCGCGCGCCTCAACGCCACACACTTCCTCAGCACGCGAAACGTGCAGCGGCTGCGCTGGACCCGCGACGGCACGACCTGTCGCGACGCGAAGGTCGTGGTCGCGACCGTGGCGCGCTGGACCCTCGAGGACGTGACGAGCGTCGACGCGCGGGACCCGCTGCGCAAGTGTTTGGACAGACGGAACTTCCGGGTCAACGGCCCCGAGGACGCGCGCCTGCTCCGCTTCCAGTCCACTTTCCTCGTCATCTACGCGGAACACGTTGGTTCAGCGAGGCGCCAGTTTATAAGGGTTCTACACGACGACATGAGCTTGGCGCCAGCGCAGGAGCTGACGTACACGAACCTGAACAGCGTGGAGAAGAACTGGGTTCCCTTCCTCGACCGCGATGGCAGGGTGCACGTCTGGCGGTGGCTCGAGGACGACCAAGGCCAGGCGGTGGCGCATGCTCTTAACGTGGGGACCGGGGCTTTAGGAGCACCGGTGGCGCAACCGAGTCGCCTGCGGGGCGTCGTCGGGCCCCTCAAGGCCACGCTCTCGGGCGGCACGCCCGCTATATCATTAAATGCGACGCACCGCGTGGCCTTCGGCCACGTGGCGCGGCACCGGCGGTACTACACGATATTCGCCTACGTCTTCGAGGCGGCGAGCCCGTTTCTGCTCGTGGCGGCCTCGCCAGAGTTCCGCTTTCACGGTATGCATGACGCGTCGGCCCTGGATTTCGACGTGACGTCCCGCCCGCCCGTCGAGGACCGGATCCAGTTCCCCGTGGGGCTCGCGGCGGACGGGGAGGCCCTCCTCGTGTCGTGGGGCCGCGACCGGAACCGGGAGACGCGCGTGAGTCGCGTGGCGGTGGGGGAGCTGGGGCTCGTGCGGCTCCCGCCTCACATATCCCGTCGACGCCTCACGAAACACGTGATCAAGCGGCACCGTCGGCACGGCACACCCGCGAAGGAGGGACCGCTCTGGCCCCGGTGCACGCGAGAATGGTCGACGCCGGCCCCTGGCGCGCCGGCGACGGCCGAAGAGGCGTGGCGCGTCGCGCGATACCTGGGCGGCGTCGTCGACACGACCGACTGGGTCGCGCCGCCTGCACCAATCCCAAATTTTACCGGCTCCGCCCGGTGCGAGGGGAATACCGAATTGCGCCTCACAGCACGGGACCTCGACGCCTGCGCCGCGCGGCCGGACGGCCTTTGGACGAAGAAACTCTTCCGCAAGGCGAGTTGTCTTGTGATGGCGTACGCCGCGGCCTTCCGTACGAACGCATCGTTACGCTGGCGGCTCCGCCTCGGCGACTCGACGCATCTCCTGGGCGGTCCCTTCCTCACGAAGGCGCGGCGGATCGGTGACACCGGTCCGATCTTGCTGCCGCTGGGGCTCGACCGCCACCGGACGCCATTAGTGCGCATGTTCGAGATCGAAAAATCCTTGAAGCCCTACGTCGATCGGGCTCAGTGCGCGATGTGGCGCGGGACGACGACGGGCGGCGCCTCGCCTGCGAATCCGCGGTTCCAGCTCGTCTGGCGCTACGGCCGTGGTGCGAGACGTGTCGCCGGCGTCCGCGTGGACGTGGGCTTCGACCACGTGGTCACCGACGCGCTCAACGCGACGCGTTATGTAAAGCGGCGCGTCCCGATGGACAAGATGGCGAAGTGCAAGTACGTGCTCTCGAACGAGGGCAACGACGTCGCCACGGGCCTCAAGTGGCAGCTATTTACTGATTCGCTCGTGCTCATGCCGGCGCCCACGAAGGAGTCCTGGCTGCTCGAGGGCCAGCTGCGGCCGATGGTCCACTACGTGCCCGTGCGCCGCGACTGGTCCGACTTGGAGGCGCGGCTCACCTGGTGCGAGCGAAACCAAGCCGCGGCCGCGAACATCTCGCGCCGCGCGACGGCGCACGTGCGCCGCGTCCTCGGGGCGTCGCCGCCGGCGGAGCGGCGCGTCGTTGCGGCGGTGCTCCACGGCTTCCGGCAGGCGCTGCAGGGCTATTACTCGTCGCCCCCTGCGCGCCTTCGGCCGCCTCCGTGATGTGCAGTCTATGTTACTAAGTACAAACTATTTACTACAATTCACCCCGCGACGCGTCCTCCGCGCGCGACTGCTGCGCCGCAGCCATGAGCGCCAAACCGGCCACCGCCGCGGTGCCCACAGCCGCTATCCCGGCCTCGCTCGTCAGCGTCTCCCTCGCCTTCCGCTTCCAGCTCTCCGGGAGGAACGCGGACGCCGCGGCCATGAAGCCAATGCCGCCGGCGAGCATCGCCATGCCCTCTTCGCTATTGTCGTCGGTCCGCACCCGTATCAACGCCGCGGCGAGCGCCAGGTACTCCGGCACGCCGGCACCTTCGGCCGTGGCCGCCCGCGCGGCGGCGGTTGCTGCCCGGAAGACGCGTAACGCTTGTGCCAAATCGAGGTGGACGGACGCTCGCCGCGCCTCCGCAAAGCCCGCGGCCGCGCCGGCGCTGGCGGCGCCCGCCGCGTTCGACGCCGCATCGCCAGCAGAACTCATGAAGCGCTCGGCGTCGTATTTGCGCCGCTCCTGCTCGTCGGAGAGCACGGCGTACGCTTCCGAGACCTTCTGGAACGCGGCTGTGGCGCGTGGGTCCGTATTCCGATCGGGGTGGACCCTTACGGATATTTTGAGGTAATTCCTTCGGATCTCGGCTGCTTTTGCCCCTCCCGGGACTTGAAGTACATCGTAGTGGTCATCGGCGGCGAGAATTGCGGCGCACACGGCCGCATTTTCTTCGGCGCGCGATGATTGGGCCGCCATGTCTTGCGCGCACTGCGGCGACGGCGTAGAGATCTCGGCAGCTCACGATGGACGCCTAGCGAGCGGTCTGTGCTGGCTGGAGTGGCCGAATGCTGGCTGAGAGGCTGAGAGTGGTGAGAAGCCACGGAGGCGTATGGCAGGGGCTTCTGCCGGTGAGCGTCGATCAATGCGGATACCTAGAGAGTTTGCGCGGCCTTGGTACCTGAGATCTCGCTGCGACGCCGCGGAGGTTTCCCCAAAATCCGTCGAAACCCGTCTAAAAGTGAACTGCATCCAGCTGCACACGGCTCTGCTGTGCGCTTGGCATCTATGCACGGCGCGGCTGAGCACTAATGAGCCGCTCCTACGGCAAGGCCCAGAGCCGGCGCAGCAAGCAGGCCGACGCCTACGTCCCGAGGAACGCGGACGACTTGGGCGGCGCCGACGCGTACGTCGGGCCCTTCTTCGGGTCCGCGCACACGAAGGCCACGCGGCCGCGCTTCGACCCGAAACTCCGGCGGGGCGAGCTCTACTACGGGCAGAAGCGGCCGCTGAGCACGGACGTCTGCCCCGACGAGCCGCGCGGCTCGTTCCTGGACCGCTGCCCCCCGCAGAAGCCGCAGCTGGCTGTGGGCGGGTCCGCGGCGGCGCGCCCGAAGAAGCGGCGCAGGGCCCGCTCCGCGTCGTCGTCGTCGTCTTCGTCTTCTGGCTCCGACAGCGACTCGTCGTCGTCGTCGAGCGGCTCGTCGTCGAGCAGCAGCTCGTCGTCGTCGTCGGGGAGCTAGGCTAACAACACAAAATTACAACTCGTCGCGGTCCGAGTCTTCCTCGTCAGCCTCGAGGTCCTCGACGGCCGCCGCGTCAATACCATCCTCGACGGCCGCGTCGGGCGGTTCGGCTCCACCGAACGCTTTCTCAAGCCGCGACCAGGCTTTTCGCTCCGCGCGGCTCAGCGAGTACTTGAGCATGCGCCCGCGCGGCGTCTTCGGGCACTTCTGGGACGGGAACTCGCCGCCGGCGAGCTGGGCCAGCGGGTTCGCGCCCCGCTTCAGCAACAACCGCGCGACGGGCGTCTGGTCCGCCGAAGCCGCGGCGTGGAGGGGCGTAGAACCGTCGCTCGCTGTGGCGTCGACGTCCGCGCCGCGTCGCAGCAGGGCCTTCGCGGCGGTGACCGCGCCCTCGCTCGCGGCGAGCGTCAATGGCGTGGACCGCTGCTCGCTCAACGCGCGCTGGTCGACCTCGAAGCCCCGCGCGTCGACGAGGTACGCGACCGCGCGCGCGTTGCCCCTCGCCGCGATGTGTAGCAAGCCGTCGCCCTCCACCGTGACGGAGTCGTCGCGGGCGCCGTGCGCGTAGAGGATCTCGAGGCAGGCGGTCGCGGCGGGCCCGCGCGCGGGCGAGGCCGCCGCCCAGGCCAGCGCGGTCCGGCCGCTCGCGTCGACGGCGTCGACGTAGTTCGCCAACTCGTCCTTGGCCACGTGGCGCGTCGCGAAGTCTAGTAAAGCCTCGAGGGCCTCGCTCGCGGCGGAGGCGGCACTCGCCATCAGCGGCGTCAGGCCCCCGCGGAGGTCCTCCCGCGCCGGCTCCCGCCCGTCCTCGAAGGTCGCGTCCGTGGGCACGCCGACGCCCGACCGTATGCGTGGATCGGCCCCGGCCGCCAGCACCAGTTTCACGGCGGCGGCGGTCGGCGCGCGGGCCGCGTAGTGGACGAGCGAGGACCCGTCGACGCTATCTGAGACGTGGACATTGGCCCCGGCGTCGAGCAAGCGCCGCAAGACGTCGGCGTGGCCGCCCTGCGCCGCCGCGCACGCCGCCGTCGCGCCGTCGAGCCGCCGCTCGTCGACGTCGGCGCCGACGGACAGGAACAGGTCGACGGCGTCCAAACTTCCCGCTTCCGCGGCCACGAGGAGGGGCGTCCTCCCGTCGGGTCCGGTCGCCGCGTTGGCGGCGGCGCCGCCTTCGAGCAGCACGTCCATCGTAGCGACGTGATTGAGGGCCGCGGCCGTCGCGAGCGGCCCGTGGGGGGGCGCGGGCCAGCGTCCTGGGACTTCGGCGTCTGCGCCGCGTTGCAGCAAAAAGCGCACCGCCCCGGCATGATTCCCGAGCGTCGCGAGCAACAAAGGCGTGCGGCCGTCCGCGTCGGGGTAGTCGAGATCAATGTCCGGCGCCGATTCGAGCAGCCGGGCCATCGCTGTGGTGTCGCCGGCCTCCGCGGCCTCCCAGAACTCGTACTCCTCGTCGCAGCGAACGGTGAGGAGGCATGTGGCGAAGAGGAGCCATCGCATGGCTGCCGATTGGCTGCCGTATGCTTGCGCAAACGCGCGGTGCGCAGCGCTGAATATGTTAGCAGGTGTGTGAGTCTGTCGAGGCGGTTAGCACTGCACCGCTCTTGAATGAATTCAGCAAAATCCACGCCAAAACCCGAAAACGAAAGCAAAAAAACCGCACACCAGCAAACAACCCGCACCAGCAAGTGCACCACTCGGAAAGCTGTCGTGCGGTGACCAAGGTAATCATTTGAGTGCCTACTCACTATAGAGCGCCTCAAGGTCGTGGGCGAGACCGAGCGCCCCCACGAACAGCGCCTCAACCGCGTCTGGCTTGCTGTCGTCGACCGCGTACTGGAGGCGGTGGCCGTGCTTGTGCAAGTTCTTTTGGCGCCGGGACACGTCCGCGGGCGAGATCGCTCGGAGGACGTCGAGGACCTTGAACGTTCCGTTCAGGTACGCGGACTCCGACATCCGGACCGCCACGCCCTTCGGCACGAACCAGGGCGAGACCCGCTCATTGTGGACCCCGAAGATCACGGGAATACACCCCGCGAGCATCGAATCATAAAAACCCTTGTGGTAGGGCGAGTCGCCCGCCGGCTCGAAGCAGAAGGTCGCGCTGCGGTGGACCACCTCGTAGCCGCAATGCCGGTTAGCCGCAATGATGGGGTCGAAGACCGCGCACGTCGCGTCGTCCGCTTTGCTACATTTGGCGAACACTTTGTCGCGCGTGGACAGGCCGTACTTTCCATGCTGCTTGCCCAGGTACTCGGCGAGGCGCACCCGTTTTATTGACTTCGCCCATGGCCGATTCACGTCCCAGGGCATCCGACAGTCACGTCCCAGGGCGCCGCCGGATTCACTTCCAGCTTGTCCGCCAGCTCGTCGTCGTCGAAGGGCGAGAGCCCGTGCGACCCCAACCATGCGTGTTGCCCCATTCTATAGGTACGATAGGCCGGCGAGTATGAGAAACGCATGGAGCGCGTGAGCAGGTCGACGCTTCCCTCGCGCACGTGGTGCTGGTGCCACCAGAGGCATCCGTCGACCGGGTGGCCCGTGTTGAGGATGAAGACGTGGCGGTGCGCGGTCCAGTTGTTCAGGTGGGGCAGGTGCCGGTCGAGGTTGCCCACAACGCTGCCGCACGCGCCGTGCTTCCAAGCCAGATGCGGTGGAGACGCTTTTCAAGGGGGTACTCGGCCTCGCGCACGACCCCGAGGCGCTCCATAGTGAGTAAAAGAGACGCACTCTGCACACCCAAAGGCCTGGTCTCCGGTCTTCGGGTAGCGTCTGTTCGCTTACGACCCGATAGATTCTTAAAAGTGAGGAATACAACAACAACTATGCTAACTCCTTTTGCGCGCAAACGCAACAAGCCCGTTCCGCGTGCGCTCCTCCCGGTTGTTCCGCGCGTCGCGGGACGCCCGCGCGGCCAGCGACGCAAACGACCCGCGCGCCGCCGGCGCCGGCACGTCGGCGTACTTGCGCTCGTCGATCAGGTCGCGCGCGTATGTGAGGTAGAACTTCGCGAGCTCCTTGAGCGACGCATCATCTCCTAGTGGAGACGCGCCGCCCACATCATGCTGCAACGCCCGGAGCTCTTTGACGAAATAGCCGTGCCAGGCCTCGTCCGTCTCAACCGACCGCGGCCTTATAAACCCCACGGGCACCGCGCCATATAAGCGAGTAAAGGTCGCCTCGTCGAGCGCCCCGGGGTCGACGTTGTCGCCGACGCCATTGCGGGCCAGCGCGATGCTGCGCGCGTTCGACCAGCAGAGGCCGTAGAAGTACGTGTCTACGCCGAGCGTCGCATGGCAGCTCCGCGCTTCGCTGTCCGCCGTCGACGTCGCGTGCACCCAGCCCAGCGGCACGTAGAGGACGTCGCCGGGCGCCAGCGTCACGTCCAGGACGAGCGCGCCGAGGCCTTCGACCTTGTCGCCGCCTTTGCCGCGGCCGAAGGGGTCCCTGCCCCGCTCGCGCGCGGGCGGCCGCCAGACGCGCCAGCGCTTCTTCCCCGTGCACTGGAAGACGAGGACGTTCTGCGCGTCGGAGTGGGGCGAGACCGAGACTTCTTTTTGGGGGTCCGTGACGTAGACATTGATGTTCGCCGGCAGGCCCAGCTCGCGATGGCACGCCGCCCCTAGTTCCGCGAGCTTGGGAAAGGCCAAGCCGGCGCCGTTGAAGAACACGGTGCCCCGCGCCAAGGCCTTCCGCAGGTCGTCCGCCGACGTGGCGCCCGCGGCCTGCGCCACCCATCGGCCCGCCTTGGCCTGCTCGCCGTCCGCGACCGCCGCGTTGTCCAGCAATCCCGCCTCCGCCCCTTGCACCGCATCCTCAAAGGAGAAGAGCTCGGGGCCGCAGCCGTCAACACCGTGCCAGAGCCTCGGTTCTTTTTCCCAGGCGGCATCGAGCGCGCCCGGCTGCGCGAGCGTTTGCATGAACTCAGCGAGCGTTTTTTGTGCGGTCTCGCCGCCGCGTCTGCGTAGCGCTCCACGTCGATAGCGTACAGTGCTGTGCGCTGATTTAGTGGTGGCCGCGGTTGCGACGACGACGAGCGCTGCGACGCCTGCTTGCACGCAGTGCAGCCTCATGCTGGAGCTCACAGTGGGTACGAGCGTGTGCAGCGCAATTTATCGTCGGCACGCTGCAGCTTGCGATGCGTAGCGTCTAAATTGATCGAAATCACAGCGATGGCGACCCGTGGCTGAGTGTGACCGCGTTTTTGAAGCTGGTATCAAATATGCGCACGGGTTTTATGTTATACGGGATTTTAGGGAGAGGCTGCCCGTCGATCGTAAAATCCAGCTGGCCGAGCCGAGCGTGGTACGTTCAATTGCCTGTGGAGCTTTGTCACTGCCAAATTGTCCCTGGCATTTATTGAATCAGGAGCAGTACATTCGTCCCATGGCAGATGCCAAAAAGACAAAGCCAAGCGAGGCGGTGCGCTTCAGCCAGGTCATCGCGCGCGACATCCTGCAGCGGGCGCGGGAGATGGACCGCGCCGCGCCGACGAAGCTCATGGTTAATTGTGGCAAACAATTTGTGGCCATCTACAAGGTCCACGCGACGGCGGGCTCGCCTTTGTACGCCGTCGAGCGAATTGAGAAAACAAATAGAACTAGCTTAGACATCTCCACTCGTAACGTGAAAAAGGTCACGTCGCTAACCTTTCCGGCAGCGAGCCTGGCCGTCGAGTGCTTTGCAGGGCAGGGGAGGTGCTGGCGTGCGAGCGATCACGATGGAGTGGCATGGACAACATCCCGTGGGACAATGTCGTGGAGATACGAGGCATCCCGCCCGGTTGGTACCAGGCACCAACCTGTGGAGATACGAGGCATGCCGGCACCAACCAGTGGGGTGATGGCATGGCCGTGTTGTCCTTCTGCGCTCGCGCCATGGACAAGACGCACCAGGGCAACCAGGACATCGCGCGGCGCATGACGGGCACCATCGAGTCCCAGTTCGCGGACCAAGCGGCCAAGATGAAGCTCCTCGCCCAGATGGTCGAGGCGCAGCCCCGACCAGGCGGAGAGGATGGTCTGCCGTCGGCGCGGGCGTCACCGTCGGCGGCGCGGTCACTCTGAGTAAACATGTTGTATTCAAAACCATATACTTACAGAACAAGACGTCACAGGCGTTGTGACATAATGCCACCACCCCTCGGGAATGTAGAGCACGTCTCCCGGCCGAAGGTCCGCGTGGAGCTCGCACGCGTCGACGATGGGGGCGGCGTCGAGGGGCGACGTATTCTCCGCCGGCGGCGCGTTGCGCGGGATCGGCGCGTCCGGGGGCCACAAGTACACCAATTTTCTTCCAACCACGTGACAGAGGTAGTTCGGGTGGCGGTCGTGGTGCAAAGGCGTGGTGGCGCCACGGGGTGCGACCCAGGCGGAAACGATGGGCTCGAGCCCCCGTTGATGGCGCGGCCCGAGCTTGACGCCGTCCTTGACAAAGCGCGGCAAAGGGACTTCTTTCAAGAGCTTTGGGCACTGCTTGAGCAGCGGGTGCTGCGCCAAGTAAGCGACGGTTCGCGCCGACGTCACAGGTACGACTGCCGAGACGGCAGTACAGTCGCCCCGGCCGAGCGTCGACGCTTCCCCACGAGCGAGCGGTAGGAGCACTGAATCGACGTACTCGCCAAAGGGCACCAGGCGCTGTTGTGCGAGGTCGCTGTCGCGGTGCTCTATACCCACTTCAACCGGAACGATGCGTGCCCCAATTTGAGCTATCCAATAAGCCGGCGACCGCCACCGCGTTACAGCGGGCCACTCGGCAACGGCACGCTCGTAGATCACGGGGTGCATTCCGCTTTTGCCGCCTCGCGGGACCGTCGTCATCGCTGGCGGTACGGCGCCGGCGTCGGGCCAGGCGCCGAGCGCCGCGGAAGCAAACGTTGACGCGGCGACGGCGGCCGCGTGCAGCGCCTCGGCCTCGGCCACGAGCCCATACCGCTCACGCGTGTCGCGGCAGCGGAGCCAGGCGCCATCAAGCATCGCCACGGCCGCGCGCGGGTTGTTCGACGCCCGCGCCGCGGCGCCGGCGCGAGCCACGCGCACGATCGCTGCCCGTAAGGCCGAGTCGCGCTCGGGTGACCGCTCGACGTCCTCGCGCAGCCTCTGCGCGAGGTGCTCGAAGAGCTCCGCGGCCGCGGGCGCGCCGGGCGCCGCCACGCATTTGCCGACCAATGCAAGGAGGGCGTCGTCCATTTACTTCATCGAGACCTTGCCGGAGATGACCTTGTACGCAAGGCGACCGTGCACGATCGCCTCGCGGGCGAACTCCGTGCCGCACTGCGGGCAGGTCTGCTGGTCCTCGGTAAAATCCTTGACGATGCGCTCGTCGTAGATCTTCACTAATTGACTTTCTGCACCGTTGCCTTTCGCGTACCGGAACAGCTTAGCGCTGCAGCCCGAGCACGTGAGATCGACTCTCCGCTTTGGCAGCTTCTTTCTCGGAGCAGCCAGGCCACGGGCACCGCTGCGCAGTGTGGCTGCGAGGAGCAATGCGACGCGTGCGCGCATCAATGCGGTCAATGGCTGTACTTTGCCAAAAGGCAAAAACCCGCAGTTCGAGAGGCAAAACCCGCGAAGTAAAACCCGCGCAGACACAGATATTTTGGAGCCGTCTGCGCGTGAGAAGAGTCGGTGAAGACTGTCTCCGAAGGCGGTTGGCCTCACGAGACGCGTCGTGATCACCACTCATGATCAGCACGGTAGCGCCGAGGGCAGCCGCGGTCCAGCCTCGACAGCTGTGGCTAGCGCCGCGTGCAGCCTAAGACGCAGCCCAGAACCATGACGCCCCACCGGGCAGCAGCCGTGGCCACAAACGTACGCCAACAACACACATAAACATCAGCAAAGCATAGCACCATGCTGGGCATCAAGATGAGCCCGCGCGGCGGCAACCCCGGCGGCGTGAAGCTGAGTCCCCGCCGGACGAAGACGGCCGTCGCGGACAGCGACGACGAGAGCACGGCGTCGTCCTCCTCCTCGGGCTCCTCGTCGACCAGCGGCTCGAGCGGCAGCAGCTCGAGCTCGGGCTCCAGCTCGGTTTCTACGGTCGAGCCCCCGCCTATTCTGACGACCAACGAGATCTGGGACATGAAGGTCCGGGGCGCGTACGGACTACAAGCGGCCTGCGAGCGGCGAGAGTTAAACGAGGACGGCACACGGGAACAATTAAGGAAGCGGCTCCTGGACTTGTACGACCTGCCGCCCCCGCCCCCGCTCTGGCTCGAGTTCCCGGCCGAGGGCGCTGCCGAACCGTGCCGGTGGTGGTGGCACCGCGGCTCCAGTGAACTGCGGTGGGTGCACCCCTGGAAGACTATTACTCTCAGAATTCCGCGCAAGGACATGATGCACCAGCACGGCACGCCGGAGATGGGCGGCTGGGCCTACTTGGCGCGGGAGGCGCGGAAGCGGGCCGCTTCCAAGCGGAAGCGGCACGTGCGCAGTGCGGTCACGTACGGGGACCAGGGCAAGTGGCACCGGGCCACCGTTGAAGTGGATAAAGCTCGTTTGGCCCACGACGGCGACGCGGACCGGTTTTATAATGCGTTACTAGCTGCGCGTTTACACCATGCTGCTTGGTCCCTGGACAAACAAAGACCGTCGGCCGAAAAAGCTTGTGGGCTGTTCGATAGGTGGAGGGAGGGCACCGAAGTAGAAGCGCCCACCATCCACATCCTGCTCAAGTTCGAGCTCGCCTGTTGTAGCGTGGGCCGGCCTTCCTTAGAGGAAAAAGGAACGCAGCACGCCGTGTCCCTATGGCAGCGCCGGGTCCAGGCCTTCGAGCGGTTTGCCCAGCTCATACCGGAGGCGGAGGTTGAGCAAGAAGAGCACGCGCCGATTTTGTTAGATGACCCGGCCGCTAAAGCGTGGGCCAAGATGCGCTCGACGAAAACGATAAAAAAGCACACGGCGTGCGAGCGAGCGATCGAGCACCACTCATTATTATGGTGTTGCGCGTTGTTACAGGAGGGCGGCGGTCCAAGTGACGCCCGGGCCCTCAGTTGCCTGGAGGCGATCTACGAGGACCAGAGTAAAAGAGCCGCGGCGGACTACGAACCGGAAGCATTGGAGGAGGACGACTTCGGCGGGTTGCCGCCCGGGCTGGCTACGCCGGACCAGCTCCCGCGCTGGTTGATAACCCTGCTGTACTCGTCGGCGCTCGCGCACGCCGGCCGCGGTTTTGACGCCCACTCAGCCCTAGAGGACGCGCGAGCGCTAGCGTCGAACGACGCCGTGGACCCCGTTAAATCCTTGGAAGCGCCGCCCTCCGAAACGCGGGGCCAGGGCGCCGCGGCCTGGATGGGCGACACGCGGGTCTGGATTACGGCCGTGGACGTGCTCTTACAGAGGCGGCAGCCGTTTTTAGCCTTGAGGTGTACGCAAACGGCGCTGGAGACATTAGAACTAAGTGACGCGAAGCTCGGGTCCCTCAACAAGATCCCCAAGAGCCGCACGCGCCACCGGGCCGAGTGCGAGCTCTGGTGGCGCCGGGCTGAGGGCCTCTGGGTCGCGCACCTCGATGCTGAAGCGTATCGTGCGTTACACAGTGCGCTCAAAACGTCGCGGTGGCACCTCGGTGCGCGAGTTACTGCCAGATCGTGGGAAGTCGAGGTCCGGGAGCAAGGGGCTTTAATACGACGGGAGGCCTACGCCGATTTAGACGCGGCTTTACGAGTGGAAGCGAACGCCAAGCTCGACGCCCAGAAAGTGGAAGCCGCCGAGACCGTGGCCAAGTTCAAAGCAATTTTGAGGAGTGTTGCTGTATTAGGTGAGCCCTTGGACCGCCTGGCGCAGGCGCACGTCGATATCATTTTGGGCCACTTGAAGACGAACGATTTAAAAGCTATTGCAATAGCCGCCCCAGGGACGCGCCGGGCCGGCTGCGCGTTCCTGCTCCGGGCGGAGGAACGGGCGTTGATCCGGGGTCCGCAGGCCCTGACGCGGGGCATGCTGGCGCGGTGCTTGTGCACCCGTTTGATGAGAGAGTGGAAGGCGTACCAGGCCTGGGAGAAGCACGCGTTCGCGCAACTCAGTACGACCATACGCATGAGCATGGCTAAAGGGCCTCCCCGCTACTTCCTGGGCTGGCGCCGCTATACGAGAGAGCAGAAGAAATATAGGGCCTACGTGGCCACGATGGTTTGTTGTCGCGTGCGGCGGATTCTGGCACAACGAAGAACCGCGCGCCGCCGGAAGCACAACCGCATTTTGAAAGCTGATCGACCCCGCTTCGTGCGGAGGCAATTGGAACGGGGGTTTGGCGTGCTCAAGAAGACCATGGCCTTGATCCATCTGTGGCACCGCTCGGCTACATTGTTAGCGACGCGCATGCGCATGTACAGGGCGAAGACGCGTTTGTGGGTCGAGAAGGTGATTAAGCACCACGCCCAACGGCGCTTGAAACGCTTGCATTTTAAGTGGAAGGGGTACGCCGCGTATTGCAAAGAGCTTCGGTTGGCGTCGGAAATGGTGCAGCGGTGCATTCGGAGTTTCCTCTCGCGGTGCCACTGTCGGAACTGGTTGGCCCGGCGCAAACGGAACAACGACAAGAGTAACCGGATGAAGAGGCGGTTGGAAAGAAGGGACCACCGCATTATTTTGAGAGCGTGGGACAAGGATACCAAAGCAGTGATCTTAGCTCGGCGCATCAAAATGGCTTCAAGATTATGTAAGTGGTACCGGAACTGGCGGGTCTACTGGCGCGCCAAAATATTAAGAGAGCGCCGGAAGAAAATGAGAGCAGAGCAGAAGGCGCGGACGGACGCGTTGGGATTGCGATGCATCAATTCCCTGTGGAAGAACGCGCGGGTGATCGTACTCCAGCGCATGTGGCGCGCCTACGCCGCGAAGCATTGTCTCAAACGGTTGAAGCTGCAGCGCCTCCGCGCCCGGAAGCTGCGGCGCAAGTTCTTCAAGAAGCAGGGCCGGTGGGTCATGAAGGCCTGGCGCGAGATGCACCGGCGGCACATGAAGGCGGCGCGCGTCGTCATTAAATGTTTTCGACGCTTCGTGGCCCTCACGTGCGTGCGGAGACTCCGGAAAGCGCGGGACATGATCACGAATAAAGTGGCGTTTGCGCTGGTGAACAAGGGCATGCGGACCTGCTCCCGCATTGTACGCGCGTGGCACGTGCACGCGCGCCAGAGCTTTGCGGCGCGCGTGACGCAGGGGCGCGCGCGGTGTTATTTGGCGAGGAAACGAGCCGAGCACGCCCAGAAACTGCGGAACGAGGAGCGCATGAAGGTCGCTTTAGGTGTTGGAAAGAGGGAATTCCGAACGCGGATCAAGGTCTTCCAGGTGTGGAAGCGCTGGGCGCCGCAATCAAAAGCGGCGAACTTCGTGGTCCGCATGTGTAGGTGCCGCATGGCCCGGGATGAATGCCGGGAACTGGCGCGCATTAAAAGGGAGAATGATGCCAAAATAAGAGCTTGTATGGGGGCCAAGGAATACCGGCTCCAGAAGAAGTGGTACCGACGGTGCAAGCAGATCTGGCTCTGGGAGAGCCGGTCGCGGAAGATCGCGCTGTTTGTGAAAGGGACGTGGGCGCTGCGGCACTACCGGGAGATGGCCCGCTTAAAAAGAGTGCAGAACACCAAGATCCGGCGGTGCGTCGGGTCCAAGGAGGAGCGAACGCGGCTCCGGGTCTGGTTTGGTTTCAAGACGCTGTTCTTGTGGAAGCGGGCGCGGGAGGCGGCGCAACACGCGGTGGATGCGGCCGATGCTTTACTAGCGGAGCTCGCGGCCGACGCGGCGTACCGCGCCATGAAGGCCCGGGCGGCGAACTGGCTCTGCGGGCGCATGATCATGCTCTTAGCGCGGTCGGCGGCGGCGCGGCGGCGCGTGAGCGACCGCAAGCTGCGGAAGAAGCAGCGCAAGATGATGGACGACTTTCGGCGGAGGCAGCGGCGCTTTTACCTTTCGAAATTAGTGGATTTGATCGCACAAAGGGGCGCCTTGCAGATTAGGCACCGGGTCGTCCCCCCCAAGAAGAGCTTTTTGGGTGGCGGGCTCTTCAAAAAGAAAGAGGAGAAGGTTTTAGTAGAGGAGGAGGCGGAGGACGTACGACCGCCGCCGAAGCTGCTGCGCGTCGCCCCCTTGACAATTGTGGTGGCCCGGGGCGAAGGGCTGGTGGCCAAGGACTGGTCCTTCAAGAAAAGTAATCGGACGAGCGACCCCTACGTCATCGTTAAATTGAATGGCAAGGAAATCGGGAAGACCAGGGTCGTCGACAAGTCCTTGGCGCCGGAGTGGAGTGCGACGTTCGAAACGGAAGTCCTGGAAGACCAGGTCACGGGATGTGAACTCGAGTTCACGGTCTGTGACAAGGACCTGGTCGGGAGCAATTCCATGGGTGTCGTAACGTTGCCGGCGGACGAGTTCGCGGCGGAGCCCCGGTGGCGCAGCGTCGAGAAAACCAAAACCTGCAAGGACGCCTCGGGCAAAGTACTCGTGGGGTGCCACGTCGGCGATATTTTTGAAAGACCCGAGGATCAACCTGTTAAGAAGAAGAAGAAGGCGTGGTTTGCCAAGAAGGAGGCGGCCCCGCCGAAGGAAGTGACGGTCGTGGCGGTTGAAACCGAAACTATTGTAGAAAAGCCACATATTCAGGTGGAGGACGATATTGTGGACCTGCCGGCCATGCCCTCCTCAACGGCCAAGGCGCACCGGTCGCGCGAGGGGCTGTCCGCCAAGTACTTCGAGGCCCGGCGGCGCGTGACCAAGTGCGGCGTCCTCGCGTGGCGCGGCGACCTCGCGCCCGGCGAATTGGTTGCGCTCGCAAGTGCGGCGGACGCTGTTGTCTTAGAGGCGCCGTACTACGGGTCCGACGACGTCTTGTTGGCGGCGGCCGCGCTCCTCGCGCCGGCGACGCCCGCTGCACTGACCGCGCGCCGGGCTTCTAAAAAACGCCTCCTCGCGCGCTCTACGCCCGCGAAGCTCGTGTGCTCCGGCGAGGCCCGCGATTTAATGTTGGATACGCGGGCGGGCGCGGCCTGCGGGCTCCTGGCGGCCCGGGGGGGCGTGGCGGCGATCTGCACGCACGGCGCGCGGTGCTCCGTGGGCTTCGGGACGGCGTTCGCGCGCGGGCTCGTGCGGAAGGACCTCCACCCGCATTCCTTGCGGGAACTGGCGTTCGACGGCGCATGTCTGGGGCCCGGCGCACTAGCGGGCGTCCTCGAGGCATTGATGCTGCGCACGGTTGAGCGAAAAGCGAGACCGCTGGCGCGCCTCGTCCTCGACGGGAACTCCTTCTGCGCGCCGACGCTCGTGGGTCAATTGAAGGCGCTGCTCGGGAGCGGAGCCTGCCCCTCCAATTTGTCGCTGGCGTCCTGCCGCTTGCCCAGTTCGGCCGCGTACGTGCTCGCCGCGGGCCTCGACGACCACAACAGCATCAGTGCAAAAGCGGATCCGCCCTGCAAGCTACGGATTACCGCTGAAAAAGGTGAAGGTCTCGTCGTAAAGGACTGGGCGCTGACCAAGGCCGGTCGGAGCAGCGACCCCTACGTCGTTATCAAGCTTAATGGGAAGAAGGTGGGCAAGACGCCGGTCGTGAAGAAGTCGCTGGACCCGGAGTGGGGCTTTACTTTGGAGTGCGACGTGACGGCGCCACAGGACGCTGAAGTAGAACTGAAGATATGGGACAAGGACCTGGCGACGTCGGACGCCATGGGCTCCGTCTCCCTAAAAGATCTGCCGCGCGGCGAGGCGCCGCTGCTCGCATGGCACGACGTGCAGCGGACGGCCGACTGCAAGGACGCGTCCGGGCGTTTGAAATGTGGCGCCGCGTGGTCCACGCCCGAGCGGTTACCGACGCCGCCGCAGATTGTAGAAAGGCGCCCCCTGGAGGTGTTGGTGCTGAGGGATAATCCGGAGCTCGGGGATCGGGGGTGCGCGGCGCTCGCGGCGGCGGCGGCCCGGACGCCGTCCCTCGCGCGGTTGGACCTGGCGCGGTGCGGCTGCGGCCCCCAAACGGGCTTCGCTTTAGCGGATGAACTGTGCTTCCAGTTCTCCGTGGAGCGACCGAGCCATTGGACGGCGCGGGCGCCGG
>Ga0302122_10000177_pt1 | contig 35688 bp, 21 predicted proteins | sample CB21_SCM_MG_FD_203115 | JGI IMG/M metagenome (GOLD analysis project Ga0302122, IMG submission 203115) | Marine microbial communities from Western Arctic Ocean, Canada - CB21_SCM | ecosystem: Environmental > Aquatic > Marine > Oceanic | place: Canada: Western Arctic Ocean | collected 2017-09-28 | reverse complement strand
CCGCCCATCTGCAGGTAGAAGCCGACGGGGCCCGAGAAGCCCTTGCCGCCCTTGATCGCGTTAACGGTGAACTTGGTGATCTGCGTGCCGCTTTCGTTCAGCGTGACCGTGACGGTCTCGGGGTCGTTCTCCAGCTTCTTCGGGGCCTTCTTGTTGGGCTTGGCCGGCGGCACGCCCTTGATCGGGGAGAAGGGCTTGCCCGTGTGCGTGCCCTTGACCACGGCCGTCCACGTGACCTGGGTCTTGCCCTTCTTCTTGAAGTCGTGCTTGGGCGAGGTGTAGGTGAAGTCTGGGACGGAGGCCAAAATGTCCTTCGTGAGGCCGATGTACGTCTTTTTATCTAATTTGATCGCGCAGCCGGCGAACTCCACCGTGGCGTCGGCCGCGAGGTTCTTCTCGTACCAGGCGATGATGCCGCCCGCGGGCACGGAGCCGTCCTGCGTGGGAATCGCTGCGTATTACGCCATCGCAACAGCTGCTCGATGGCGTATTGCTATTCTCGGACGCCGCCGCTTACGAATAAGGTCTTCATTAGATCGACGCCCGTCGGAGACGCGGCGGCCGCAGCCTTGTTATCCTTTTTGCTTGCTTTCTCGGTCTTCGCCGGTGCGGCGACGGGCGCCGCAGCAGCTTTGCCTTTGGCCACGGCCGGCTGCGTTGCAACGAGTGCAGCCATGCCGGCTCCCGCAGCCTTGGCAAGGCCTCTCCTGTTTAACACATTGGCTGGGGCAAGCGCATTGGCACCAAGCGCCAACGCAACGAGAGCTGCTGCACTGCGGTACATCTTTATGCAACTTATCGAACGCGAGAATACGCAACGAGGCAGATCGACGGCGGCGGACGCACGACGAGGGAGGAGAGGCACGAGTCGAGAGAGCCATTTTTATGGCTGACCGCGCGCGAATACAGGGAACGGGACGAATCAGACGCGAAGATACATATCGTAGACCCCCAGGACGCCTAAGCAGCCCAAGCACAATAAGACGCGCGGGCGCGCCGACGCCCGCGGGCACAACCAACTCCATAGAACATTTATTAGTCACCGCCACCCTCAGACAGGATAAACGCGAGCGCGTTCTCGTTGTCGTCGACCAGCGAGGACAGGGCCCGCTTGTGCAGCAGCATGCTCCGCGTCGCCTCCCGGAGCACCGGCGCCTCGTCGCGCAGCACTTCCTCGGGGGCGCTCCGCAGGCAACTCCGCAGCCAGATGGCGTAGAACTCGAAGTTCTCATCCGACGCCAAGCACGCCGCCAGGTGCCGCAACAGCCGGGGCAGCTTCGCGGGCGGCAAGCCGCGCACGACGACGTCGACCGAAGCCAGGGAGATGCCGCTGACGACCTCGGCGAGCGTCGGCGCGTGGCCTAGCGCCAACGCAAACGCCAGCGCTCTAGCGGGTTGATTCTCCGCTAAGGCTTGCCGGGCACTCTCCGGCGTCGCGGCCTCGTCGACGTCAAAAGGGGCAAAGGCTGTCGCGTCGTCCTTCCGGTAGAACAGGAGGGCGCCGGGCGTGCAGGCGCAGAACGACACGCCCGTCGGGCTGAAGGCCACGGCGTTCACCCGAGAGACATCTCTGGATAACGCATTGCCTGCTCTTCTTGTAGTAGACCCGGGCAATGCCTCCACATCATCGTCGTCGTCCGACGCGTATTCGCGCCGCACGGCCTTTATCACTTCCATCGGCCCGCCGTCCGAATCACTATCAGAATCGTCCCGGCGGTGAGAAACCCGAAACTTCGCTACCAACACCTGCTGCGTCACGGCGTAGCAGCACACGAAGCGCCCACTTCCACCGGCAAGAACGCGCTCGCCGTCCGCGGAATACGCGACGCACGTGAAGTGGGGCTGCTCGCTCTTCCGCTGGCGCTTGGTTAGGAACCGGTCCGACTTCGCTAAATCTCTAGAACCATCAATCGTATACAACAGCTTGGCCGTCTTCGAGTTCCACACGTGCAAGGCCCCGTCCAAGCATGCGACTACCAATTGCCCGCCGTCCCTCCGATACGCCACGGCCAACACCTCCGCGGAGTGCTCGAGACTCTCCTCCATCTCGTTCCGATAGACCTTCCACAACCGCACGGTCTTGTCCCAGGATCCGGAAGCTAAGCCACCCCCGCCTCGAGGATCCAGCGCCAGGGCGCAGACGGGCCCCTCGTGGGCGGCCAGCGCATCCAGCAACTGCCCGGACCGCACCGACCACACATAGACTTCAAAGGGCTCGTCCCCACCCGCGCACACGAGCTCCGCGTCGGCGTCGACCGCCAAACTCACCAGGGGCGCGCCGGGCGCGGACGTGTCACTTATTTTCGAGGCGCGTGGCGGCGGCGCCTTGAAGACGCGGAACTGACGGTACCTCCTTAAGTCGTACGCCCGGACCGTGCCGTCTCTAGATGCTGAGAATACAACATTCCTAGCACACGCCACCGCCGTCACGGGCGCTTGATGATCGGCGAACGTCGCGAAGCAAAAGCCCGAGGCGTCGCTCCAGACCTTGACGCGCCGGTCGTCTGCCCCGCTCACGCAGAGGCGGCCGTCGGGCGACCAGCAGCATGTTTTAGCTTCGTGGTCGTGGCCCTGCTGCTTGAGGACGAACGTTTCGCTGCGCCAGTCCCAGACCACCAATTGGCCGAACCGCCTCGACGCCAGCGCGACGCGCGACCCCGTCGCATCGAGAGCGATGGCGTCCACGGACCCCCGGGCCACGCTTAAGCGGTGCACGCAGGCGCAGCGGTGCTTTCCGCTCATGTCGTAGACGGCGAAGACGCCCGTCGAGAAGGCACACGCCAATAACGTGGAGGACGCCGCCGCGTCGACGAGCTGGCCGTCGTAGCGCCGCTGCTCGCCGTCGTTGGCGTCCTCCCACAGGAACTTCTTCAGGGCGAGGGCGACGCCCGTGCCCTCCAGTTCCCAGAAAGCCACGACGCAGTCCCGCGCGCAGCTGACAACGGTGTTGTTGGCGAAGAAGCACCTTACAATAGACGCCTTGTGGGCCGCGAGGATGTAGGGCTTCACAATAGAGTCTTCATCCAAGTCCTCGTCGAGCACTATGCGAAACACGCGCACGGAGTTGTCCTGGGAGCCGCACGCTAACAACGAGGCGTCCGCACTCCAGGTTAAACAAGTCGCGGGCCGCGTGAAGCCGCCGAACTGCCTTAGTCGCGCAAAGGGCGCCAAATCCCGCCTTCTTCTCGCCGGCGCCCGCCACAACTGCACGCGGTTCTTCACCGCCACGGCTAGCAACCCATCGTCCGGGCTAAAGACCAGATCCGCGGCGCGCCCCCCTAAATGTAAGCGGTGCAGCACGACCCGTCGGTGCGTGTGCACGCAGCTCAGGCGGCCCTCGATGTCGGCCGCGCACAGGAGGCACCCGTCGCTCGTCAGCGCCAAGCGATCGATATCACCCCGCGCTTCGAAGTCGCCCACCGCGTCGGCCGCCTGTCTCCTCAGATCGACGCACGCGACGCGGTTGCCCACCGCGCTGAAGAGCCGGTCGCCGCTGTCGAAAAGGACGTTGCCGGCGGAGTGCACCGCGCCGGCCACGCGCTGAAGCTGGTAGTCCATCGCTGCTGCAGTCGATCGCTGCGACGGGCGGCAGTGAGGTGCAGAGAGCTGCTCGCCCGGCAAAATTCAGGCCTTGCTGCTAGCGCAGCGCTCGTGCAATTTGATGCAAGTGATCTCGCAGTTCAGTGCAAGGCTTCGTGCGGTCAGTGTCCACTCGTGCGGTGCGCACACCGCCTTAAGAGCTGAGCTCGCCCGCCGCGAATTGGCCGCAGAGCTCGGCCTCTGAAACAAATGGAAGCGCGGAGACGGGTGGGTGTGAGTCTAGATCGGTCCCTCGCGTACCGAAAGAGCAGTTGGAGACGCCAGTGTGCGTGCGGGTTTACAGTGTAACTCAAACAGCAGACGCAAAACGCGCCAACGTGACCCATCCCGCAGCCGACGAAGCTGACGGAGGCTCGGAGGACGCAGCACGCACAGCGGGCACCTTCTTCACCGCGTTTTAATTGACGCGGCGCCTTGGAGACGGCCAACGGCTGTGTAACACTAATACCGCCGCGCACGCCACAAACGCGACCATGGCGACCACACCCGCTGCGCGAAGACCCCTGACACGCACGCCGCCGGTCAGCCTCCCGTACAAGCTCGAAATTGACCAGCTGAAGCGCCAATTGGCGTTAGTCGCGGGCGGCACGGACGCGGCCGAGCTCACCGCGCTCCTCGCCACGACGGAGGACGACGTCGCGCGCCTCGTGCGCGAGAACGCGGCGCTCCGCAACGGCCAGCCGCCGACGCCCGACTCCGACGCCGAGGCCGCTGTGGAGATCCTCGAGGGCGAGCTAGCTACCGAGCAGGCCGCACGGGAGCGCGCCGAGCGCGCCCTGGCCGAGCTCCGGGCGGCATCGGTGAACGACACACGCATTGCGGAGCGCGAGCAGGCCGCGCGGGCGCGCGCCGAGAAGGACCTAGCCGAGTTACGAACGGCATCGGCGAATGAGCTGCTTGTGGCGGAGCTCGCCACGGAGCGGGCCGCGCGGGCGCGGGCCGAGAAGGACCTGGACGAATTACGGACGGAGCGCGACGCCATGCAGACCCGGCGCGAACGCGCCGAGAAGGACCTGGACGAGCTGCGGACGTCGTCGCCCCACGAGGCGCTCGTCGCGGAGCGCGACGCGGCCCGCCGGCAGCCCGAGGCCCTCGGGCGCCAGGTCGCGGCCCAGATCCAGAAGGCCTCGCAGCTGAAGAAGCAACTGGAACCCGGGTCCGGCGTGGACACGCTCAAACGCGCGCTCAAGACCCTGGAGGGCGAGCGGGACGCGCTGCGCCAGGCCGTCGCGGGCCTCGAGGCCGATTTGCGACGGGAGGCCCTGAAGCGCACAAAGGACGCCAAAGCCGACGCGCACGTGGCCGAGGCCGAGGAGCGGACGGCCACCGCCGTCAAAGCGCGGGACGAGGCGCGGGAGGAGCGCGACGCGCTCGTGGCGGCCGTCGAGGCGGCGGAGGAGCGCCTGGCGGAGGCGTCCGAGGCGCCGACGGCCCGAGCCACCAAAGAGCGCGACGAGGCGCGCCTCGAGAGCGTTGCGTTGGTCACGGCCGTCGAGGCGGCGGAGGACCGCTGCGACAAGGCGTGCCAGGAGCGCCACGCCCTGGTGACGGCCGTCGAGGCCGCCGAGGCCCGCGCGGACACGAACGAAGCGGCCCACGCGGCGCGCGAGACACAACTCTCCAAGGCATTATCGGCGGCGCGGAAGGACGTCGCTGCGGCGCACGCGGCCCGGGAAGCCGCCGACCAGCTCTCGCGGCGGTCGACGCCCAATTCCAAGGTCGCGGCGCAGGTCGCGCGGGCCGTGGCGGCCGCTGAGGCGCGCGGACGCCTGGCGTGCCAGGGGGCGGCTCAAGCCGCGCGGACCGGGGCGGACGCGCAGGGGCGGCGGATCGCGGCCGAGGCGCGGCAATTGGCAGACGCGGTCATGCGGGACCGCGCGCAAAGCGACGCGGCTTTGGCCGACTGCCGGCGGCGCGTGGCGAGAGAGCGGGCGCTGCGGTTCGCGGCGGCCGAGGCCGCGGCCGCTGCCTTCGACGCGGCAAAGGGTGCGGGCGCGGACCGCGCCGCGCGCGGCGCGCTCGCCGACGCGGAGGAGGCGTCGGTGGCCCTGCGCCGCGAGGCCGCCGCCGCGCGCCAAGCGGCGGCGCTGTCGGAGGCCGAGGCCGGGGCGGCGCGCGACGAGGCCGACGCGCTCCACCGGAAGCTCGCCGCCGCGAGCCAGCGCCAGACCGCTTTGAACGGGGCGGAACACGAGCTCGGCGAAGTTGTTGGGGAGATCGCGCGGCTCCAGGCCGCCTGCCGGGACGCCTTGGGTCGCGAGGCCGCGCAGCGCCGGGCCGCGGACCGCGCAGAGTTGCGGTTGGAGGCGTCGCGCCGAGAGCACTTCAAGCTGCGCGAGGACTTTAGGCGGCTGCGCATGGCGGCGTTGGCGCGGGGTACGGAGACGCCCGCGCGCGCGCTCGGCGACGCGCGCACCGCGGTCGCCAACTCCGAGGCGGCACGCGAGCGCCTGCCGGGCTACACGCCGCCGCCGGGCAGCGCGGCTCTCGCGTCGCGGTCGCCCTTCCGGAATCTGCACAACGGCGCTACGCCTGCGCCGACGCCGACGCCGTGGAAGCGGACGCCGCGGCGCGCGGCGCCGCCCTCGACGGGGCGGTCGCGCATCAGCATGTAGTTCGTTTCTGGGAGTGCGGTTCTGGCGACTATAAGAGCACTTCCTTGGATTTCTTACTACACAACTTGGACGGCTCGGGGGGGAGGTCGAGGCGTTGGCTATGCCGTTCGAAAGCATGAACTGCGCGACCTCGGCGGAGGACCAGTTATCGTACTGTCTTGGGTCCTTTCGGGGTTGTTCGAAGGCGCTCCAGTCCGTCGCGCGCCAATACGCGATCACGTGCCAGAGCAACCAGTCCGGCAGGCGCACGAGGCGCGCGAGGAGGGGATCGTCCGCCACGGCCCGGCCGCGTAGGACGAGGCTCCGCGAGCGCAGTAATTCGCGGTGCGGCGACCGTATGGCGAATGATCGGAGCGCCATCCAGTCGGTCGGCCCTCGTCGCCAGTCCCAATGAGGTGAGCGCCGTTCCATGTACTGCAGCTCCGAATGATATCATCCAAATTACGTGAAGGCATCGACGCGCCAGCACGCAGCAGCCTACTTATAATGTGCCTTGCCTCTTTCGTGTGAATATTATCGAGGTTGAAAAAGCCGAAGGCCTGCGATAGCGGAGTGGTGTGAACAAGTTTCCCGTCTGGATGGATGGTAAACTTGGCCAACGACCAGCTTGGGTCTACCCATCCTTCCATAGTCGCTCCTCGGGCATTTAGGTCGGCTCCGTGTTGAATGAGGAGAGATACCATGGCCGCTGACTGGTTTGGCTGCGGGCCGCCCCAGTTTCGACTGCCGCGCGCGGCATAGTGGAGAGGTGTCATTCCGTAATTGTCGCTGATGTTCGGGTCCGCGCCGTACTCGAGAAGTGCTCGGGCCAGCGCGAAATCGCTCGCTTCGACGCCATAATTGCGATTGGTACTCCGGGCGATCGCTGCGTACAAGAGGAGCGTCCGCTCATAATCATCTACCGTCCCGTTCACATCACGGCTCGGATCGGCTACGAGCCACGCGCGCAGAGGAGGCCATTGGTCGTAAGCGCCGCCATATAATTGATTTTTGAGTTTGAAAGGCAGGGCCAGACTCGGCGTCGTCGTACGAGGCTCGACAAGCTCGCCGGCCAAGAGCTTCCATGCATTACGGATGAAATCCATGCGGGCGTTCACTTTCTTGCTCTCCCGGGGGCGACGCGGTGGCGGCGCAGGTCACAAGTCGCGCGCTTTTTAAAACCCGTGTAAATGCCCCACATCAACTTTGTACATACACATTAAAAATTAGACAACCCCGCCAACCGCCGCAGCTGCTCCAGCAGGGGGAAGGTGAGGATCGCGTGCGGCGCGAGCCGGCAGTATGCGGGCCACCAGCCCGCGAACAACGCGGCGGGGCCCTCGCGCGCGACGAGGGACCGCAGCGCGGTCCACGCGTTGCCGCCGCGTGCCATCACCCGCGACTTTATGGTGTCGAACGGGGCGGCGAAAGTCGTCGCGACGACGCCCGTTATGATCGACGTGATGATATGTAGTGAGAAGGGCTCGGCACCGTCCGCGTCGCGCGCAAAGGTCGGGTGCTGCGCGAGCCGCGACTTCGTGTAGTCGTACGTCGTCACCTCGCCGATGGCGATGGCGACGCCGCGCGGCGCCGACGCGGACACGCCCCGAATGAGCAAGCCGCGGACGACGCCCTCGCTACGAGCGACGTCGCGCATGGCCGCGAAGACGCCTCGACTACAACCGCTGTCGAACTGCCTTATTTTGACCACGTCCACCGCGTTCGCGCACAAAGACCCGCCGAAGCCCGTAAGCGCCGCCGCGAGCGTGCGGCCGGCGAGCGAGGCCTCTTCCTCACCGGCAACCATGTCTCGCGCGTACGGGTAGAGCCCCTTCGCGCAGCCGCTGTACAACAAATCGCGCAGCACCGTCGCTTGTAAACCCGGGAGCCACAGGCCCCGCCAGCCGTCGGCCTTCGCGACGGCCCGTGCCATTTCCAGCGGCGACGCGCCGGCAAAACCGACGATCTGGCGCCGCGTTTTTATCACGTCGGTCGGATTTAAGAGAGCAGAGACGACTGCTGTCGAGACGCCGCCGCAGGCGACGTCCAAGGCTACGGTGGTGGCAGAGGCCATGCTGCCTGGTATGCGTCTCCGCACGCCACAGCGATGGACTCAAGGCAGCCACGCCTCTTTAAAGTAGCCTCGTCGCCCGACCACGCTTTACAAGCTATGCTTTGAGCCGGCTCATGCTGCTTTTGCAAATGAAAAAAACCCGTTCAATTATCGATGTTTTTTACTCGTGTGCCGGCGACAGTCTAGAGGCTGCCCTCGGATGTGCATGGCACAGCAGTAGGCGCACGCATTTGTCGCTATACGCATCGCTACTGCAAGCTCGCCTGGGCAGCCACCTGTCAGACTACATATCAATTCCAGGGTGTGGTGCAGCCAGTGCGCTGTCGGCGCGGCGCAATGCCAAGCGCACCGATGCGCTACTTGGTACTAGCAGCCCTTCGCGCCGCCGCCGCGCCGCAACTCACCAAGTGGCAGTTGCGACGGAACCAGAAACGGCAGCACAAGGCAGGCTTCGCCCCGTCCTGGACGCGCGGCGAGACCTCGGCCGTGTGGGGTGAGAAAACGGACGCGATCACGCAGAAGATGGCCTGGAACGAACAACGGCACTGCGAGTACGCCGCTGGCGACGCGAAGGGGAGTAGGAAGGACGCCTTCGTCGTGGCGCTCGCCTACGACACGGCAGATCCATTACCTACGCTGGCCGTGCTGAACTCGACGGCGAGCCACGCTTTGAAGTTGCCGGAGTTCGTCGTTATAACCACACGACCCAAAAGGCTCTTGGGGTTACTAAGGCATCCGCGTGTCTCAAAAGACCTGCCGCCAAAATTACTAGAGCACGTGCGCGTCTGCGGCGGCTTCACGCAGATGCTGGTGCAGCGGCCGGCGCTCGCGAAGCTTGAATTACTTAAAAACGCGTCCGCGGTGGGCCAGGCGGCGGTCTCGCGCGTGCGCCGGACGGAATTATTATCGCCGTTCAACTTCGCCGCCTTTTATCTGCCGCACGTGCTCCAGGCTCGTAGAATCCTTTATCTAGACACGGACACGCTCGTGCAGCGGGATGTCGTGCGGACGCTGGAGCACTTCGATTTGAAGGGCAAAGCCGTCGCGGCCGTGGAGGACTGCTCGCAGCGCTTCGAGAAGTACGTCAACTTCCAGCTCTTGGATCGGCACTTAACGCGCCGTAATATCGGGGGGCTGACCGCCAATTACGCCTTCAACGGTACTACCTGTGTTTTTAATAGAGGCGTGGTCCTCATCGATCCGAAACAATGGCGCGAAATGGGCCTGACCCTGGCCATAGAGGAGCTGGTGGTCGCGTACGTCAATTCGCGAGCGCGATTGTGGCGGGGCGGTGTGAGCCAGCCGCCGTTTTTGTTGGCATTGGGCGGCCGCTACCAAAAACTCGACCTGCGCTACAACGTGCGGGGACTGGGCCGGGTGGACATGGGCCTGGCCGAGTACGAGTCGGCGCAGAACGCGCTACCCCAACCGAACGTCTTCCTGCGGAAGGAACTAGCGCGCGTTGGAACGTTCCGCCAGAAGTTTCATCCGTTCGTCGCGCCGCTGGCGGACCGGGCTTATGTATTACACTTCACGGGGGAGATGAAGCCATGGCGCGTGGCCCGGGCGTTCGCGACGCAGTGGCGGACGCACGGCGCGTCCCTGACGCCCCAGGGCCACGTCAGCGGCGGCTGCGCGCTCGACGCCCAGCTCTCGGGCCGCATGGACCGGCGCATTTATTACTGTAGGAAGCGCGCGCCCTGCGGCGACGCGCGCTTCGCCCGCTTCAACTCGACGACGCAGCTCTTCGCCAGCGCGTGCCTGGCGCGGTTCCCCCTCTGCTCACTGGCGCGCGGCATCGGGGCCTGCGCCTCGGTCTGGCACGCGTACGTGTCCGAAGCCGCGGTGCGTGTGGCCGATATTGAATAATGTTTTATTTATGGTAGTCTCCGCCCCTCCTTCGCGGCCGCCGACGCCGCCCCGGGCACGACGTTGGAGTCGTCGCTCGCCATGTCTCTGTTCAAACGAGCCATGTCCTCCCGTTGCAATTTTTCCAGCTTCCCCTTGTTCTTCGCGATGCGAATCTCCAGCTCCCGGCCGTAGGTCTCGTCGTACTTGGTTCTAGAAGAAGCCATCCTCTCATACAGCTCGTCGATGCCCGTGCCGTCCACGGCCGACACCGCGACCCGATCCAACACCCGGTAGAACTCGTCCAAGACCAGCGACATGCTCCGGTGGAGACTGGTCACGTACCCGGCGCCGTCGGGCGCGTCGACCGAAGAAGCATCTAATGCCTCGTGGAACGCCTCGAAGTCCTCCATCCACTCGAACATGGGCCGGTGGTCCGCCACGTCGCACTTATTGAAGGCCGCCGTCAGGGGGAGCCGGTACTTGTGTAAGATGGAGCACGCGTAGACCATGTTCGACATGAACGTGGCCGGCGCGGAGGTCCGGGGCGTGTCCACGACGTACATGACGTTCGTGGCGAACGTCGAGGCGAGCGATTCGGCCATGAGCTGGCCGGACGCGGACCACGTGAACGCCTCGATCTGGCCGGGCGTGTCCACGATGATATGGTCGTAGTCGTCCTTCCGCTTCTCCAGGATCGTCATGACGTCGGCGAACTGCGTCGCGAAGAGATTGAGGGCCGTCACGATGGCGCCGTTGGGGCCCAATTTGTACTCGGTCATGATGCCCTTGTAGTCGATCGTGTCCCGGATGTCTATTTGCGGTTCAATGGGCACTTCTAACACAGCCGGGTCCAGGTTGATGAAGTAGCACCGGCGCCCTTTTTCTTGCGCATCATAATGCAAGCGGTGGAAGAGCGTGGTCTTCCCGGAGCCGGCCATGCCGATCAGGATGGTGACGACGGGGCCGCTCGACTTGTGGTCCGCGTTCACCGTGGCCGCGTCGTCGTCTTCTGTCTCTGGTGATTTCTGCTCTTCAGCCTTCTCGGCCATGAACGCCGCGGCGTCGGCCGCGCTCGCTTGTAATGAGAAGTCGGCCATCGCCTGGTGAGAGTGAAGTGTCCAGTGGCTGCAAGACGGCGATGTGGCGACGTATGCGTGGACGGCAAACCGCTGCTACTATGTCAATAAGGGTGAGCTGTACGAGAGAACGAGAGAGCCAGCGTTGAGACGCGCGCGGATTTAAGACGGGTTTTCATGAACCCGAACTTTTACGCTTGCTTTATTTAAGTTGGCCCCACCAAAGCACTGCACTGCGTGACAGCTACGGCGGGCGCGAGCGCACACATACGAGCTGCGCGGGAACGTGACAGATCGGCAGCGTCGCTTTTCCTATTCCGGAGGGGCAGGTTTCAATTCCTATTGGGGGCAGCCTCCCCAGTCTTTGGAGCTAGCGCCCTGCACCACCGCTACAAACGAATTCCAACCATGGCCAAGCTCTCCAACGAGAAGTGGCGCGACGACAAGGCCCTGGCGCAGATCAACGAGGCCTCGGCCGACAAACGGTTGGCCAAGGTCTTTGAGAAGGCGCACCAGGAGAGTAGCACGGACCCGCTAGGCTACGTGCACTCGGCCGTGGAGAACCGCATGGAGCGGTGGGACCGGGTGAGCCTGGGCCGGTTCTTCCGGAAGGCGCGGAGCGAGTACGAGACGACCGATGCCCACATGGCGCGCATCCCCGAGCGCTCGCCCAAGCACGCGATAGCCGTCCCTCCTACGCACACGCCTGAGGACTATGCGCGACGCAAGTCCTTCTACCAGGACCATTACGACACGTTGCAACACAAGGAGTTGGCCAAACGACTCCTCGTCGAAGACCAGAAACCGGCCTGGCAATTGAGATTAGAACGGCAACTGGGCCAGGCGAGTCTGCAGGAAGACACGGTGCAAGCGACCTTGGAACAGAGTATTGAAACGCGGTTCACGCGGGACTCGGCCGAGGCCCAGCTACGAAGCGCCGAAAAATGGGTCGCGCGGCCGCTCGGGCCGCGGCCGGACGCGCCGTGGCGCGTCGTGGCGTGCGTCTCGGACGTGGGCATGGGCTTCAGCGGCGCGGCCAACTTGGCCGGCGCGCTGGAAGACTTGGCCGAGGTCTCGGCGCTATGTGTTCCGGGACGGTTACACCGGGGGGACGAAATCATCGACGACGGCCCCACGCCGGACTACGGCAACGACGCGCCGCCGCCGGACGACGACGCGACACTACGACGCGTCTCGGTCCTCACGAACGAAGCCCAGCACGAGCCATCCGAGTTGCGAAGGTGGGGTAGGGAAGCTAGAGAAGCCCTGCACGCGTTGGGTTTTTTTGAGGACCGGAGGCCCTGGATTCTGTACGGCCACGGCGTCGGGGCGGTGTTGGCGCACCAACTTGTTCTAAGGGAGATCCAGGTCAACGATCCCTACGCGCCGACGCTGCCAAAACACCTCTTCGTCTCGGGGTGTTGTCCACCAAGCCAGTTCGACGGGCCGCCGGGGCCCCTGCCCTGCGACCATCCGCCAGAGGACTCCAGTGCGCCGCCACCGCCACCGCTCGGGTTAAGGGATGACATCGCGTTATTGTTCTACGCGTGCCGGTTAAGAAGTGGCCGGGACCCCAAGGAGCAGCCGCCTCTATCGGACGATGATCGAGACGAACAAAAGCCTCCACGGAGTCTGCCCATGGGCGAGGTCTTCAAGTGGCCCGAGGTCCAGCGGCAGCGGCGGCGGCGCGCCCTGAACCAGTACCGGCTGCAGGACTTACCGGCGCCGTTGCGGGAGAGCGCCGCTTTAAGAAGGGTCGCGGCCAAAGGTATACGGCGGGACTACCGGTTGTTGGAGGCGCACGTGCACGAGGCCGACTGGCCCTTGAAGCTTCCGATCACCGCCTTGGCGGGCGAGCACGACCTGAGTTTGACTGATAAGGACCTCCAGGGCTGGTCCCAAGAGACGAAGCGCGCCTTTTCTTGGAGACGGGTCCAGGGGGGCACATCTTATATACGCGAGCCGGCGGGGCTCCAGGCCCTGGCGGACTTGTTACGGGGCGCCTGCGAGCAGACTCAAGCCGACGACGCGGAGTCGTCGGACGACGAGCGCCGGAAGCGCGCGCCTCCATCGCCGCCGGGGCCCTGGTCCCTCGCGGACTACTACCCCGAGAGCCCGAGGCCCGAAGAGGAGGAAGTACCGGAGGAGGGCTTCGAGGCCACGCTGGCGGCCATGGCCAGCGCGCGCAAGAAGATGCAACTAAGATACTTTATGTGACACCCTTAAACGACGCGAGGGGCAGGTGGTACGCGTCGAAGCGCCAGTAGCGCCGCGTGACGCCGTCCCACGTTTTTTCAGAATGAGCGCTCTGCTCGACCTTGAGCGGCACGAAGTCGCAGTCCAAGCCAAGGGCGCCCAGCTCCGTTTTCACGAACTCGCACGCGACGCCGTGGAAGAAGGGGTTGAAGGGCGCCATGCCGTTGAAGAACGAGAAGACGCCCCCTTTGTTCAAAATGCGCGGCAGCGCGCGGAAGAAGGCGCGCATGTCCTCGTAGCGCTCCGCGTACGTGTCGAAGAAGATGGCGTCGAAGGGTCCGAAGGCCGGGTCCTCCAATGATTCTTGCCACGTCTCCCGCCTAAACGTCACACCTTCCCACTTCTCCTGTTGCGTATCGATGCGTCGCAGCACGTCCGGGTGCGGTTCAATAATACAGTGCTCCGCTATTCTATCACCGTGGTTCCGCAGGAAGCCGTCCACGATGCCCAGGCCGTGGCCCACGTTCAGGACCCTTAAATCATTTCGTTCTTTCAAATGACTACATGCATCGTGGGGGAAGGCGCCTACGCACACGTCCGCGTGCGCGGCCATCAGAGGCGTCTCCCACTCCATCATCACGGCGTCGCCGTTGTCGTCTACCAGCGTGTCGGCATCCTTGAACGACGCCTTCTTCTGAAGGTACTCCTCGGACGACCGGTCCTCCGTCGAGGCGCCGGTCTCCAGGATCCCGAAGAGGAGCTGGGCCCGCACGCCCGCGTTCACTAGCAAGTCGACGCACGTTTGGGACTGCGCGTCCACGGCGAACTCGCCCGCGCACCTTCCTTTCCGATCCAGCGCGTTCCAGGGCGCCCCGCGCTCGAGCAGCAGCGCGACGAGCTCCGCGTGGCCGCCCTGGGCCGCGCGCATCAATGCGCTCTCGCCCGTGGCCTCGTCCTGGGCTGATGCCGGGGCGGCGGCGTCTACGAGGACTCGTACGCGTGCGAGGTCGCCGACGGTGCAGGCGGTGAGCAGCTCTGCGGCTGCTGCGTCGAGCGCTGCCATCGCTGCGCTGCGTATTTAGCTGTGCGAGAGGCCGCCCCGCGGAAAACCCGTCCTTAAAACCCGAACCCGAACCCGAACCCGGCTGTGCGAGTCACTCTTACTCCCCGCCAATCCACCCACTGACCCTCACAAGCTCAAGCCAAGATAATACTGACAACCTGCGCCGCCTGCGCCGCCCCACTGGCCCATGAGGCGCCGCGGTGTGTGAGGTGCAAAACGAGATACTGCAATTCGAGGTGCCAACACGACCACTGGCGCCGCGGTCACAAGCAAATCTGCAAGAAAATACACCGCGGCGGCAACGCGGAACAATATCACGCCGACAAGAAATATAAGGAGGCCGTGAAGGTCGCGGTCGAGGCATGCGCGGACGACACGAAGGGCCAGAAATGCTACATCTGCCTTGAGGCCGTGCATCCGCGCACGGGAGAGGGCCTCACGCGCGGATGCGTGTGTGGAGATCGTGACGGCGTTTCTTCTCCAGAACTAGGCGTCGCGCACGTGTCGTGCTTGGCGGAGCAGGCGAAGATTTTGTTTGAAGCTTATTATTTTAATTATTTTAAAAGCTAAATTAATTTTTTTAATTCATTAAAAAAAAACTGATTTAAGATGCCTCGTCATGTTTGCCCCAAAAACAAGCAAAACCCGTTCAATAAAGTACAGGTTCCCTGTTTAGAGCTCTCTCAGCCACCAACACATCACACACATATTGGCTTGCCCACGCCTCGATATCTATGATGGCTGACGACGAAACTCAATTTGAGTGTCAGGACACTCAAATTGAAGGCAACATTGAGAAGATAATCGAAGACAACGGTTTTGTGGAAGATCCTCGCGTTGCGGCAGCCGAAGCTCGTGTCAATGAAGCCGAAGCTCGTGCCAATGAAGCCGAAGCTCGTGCCAATGAAGCCGAAGCCCGTGCCAAGAAAGACAAAGCTCGAGCCATCCTAACGTTTTAGAACACGCAACGTGCGAAGGTCCAAGTTGGCTTCAAACGACTGATGCCTTCGTTGATTCGCACGTAGAGGGATGTGTATGGTATGTTTGCAAAAGCAACCGCCTTCAATCAACCGCTCAATGATTGGAACGTGTCCAATGTGAGGGATGTGCATATCCCGTCGACGGGATATGTTAAGGCAAGCAGACTTACACAGCATGAGCCCTCGCCATGGCTGCCAACGTCTTCATGAGCGTCGCCTCGCGGTGCACGCGCCCCTCGGCCGCGTCGGCGACGGCGTCCGCGGCGAGGTCGATCGGGTCAATGAACGCCGACCCCCGTAGTCCGGGCTCCTCCCGCTCCGCGATCTCGACATTCTGGAGCGTGAGCTCGCCGAAGAGGTCGTCGCGGCTCTTCGACCGCGCGCGCCGCGTCGACTCCGCCGGCGTCGACGCGCGCCGCGTCGACCCCGTCCCCGGCCGCTTGTGCGTCGACGCGGTGCCAGCGCGCAACGACGCCCGCGACTGCACCGACGGATGCGTCGCGACGGTTTCCTGCGTCAGCGGCGGTGCAATTGGCTCGTCTGGTCGCGCGAAGAGGCGCAGGATTGTCAGCGGGTCCGACTCGGTCCCCGCGGCCGCGTTGACGCCGGGACAGAGCTGGAGCACCATGTCGTGGGCCGCCCAGACGTGCACGGCGTTTTGCTCCGACGCGATGACCTGTGTGCATCGACGAGTGAATTGGCTGTACTTTTTCCGTGCTGAATTAGTAGAGCGGTGAGACCCTCACCACCACGCCATCGAGGAGACATCACGCCGATGGCGTGGAGGTCAACGCGAATGCGCCGTGAAATTTTGATTTCCGCACAGGAATTGACGGCGTCGGCTCCGGAGCCAGTGCCTACCGCCGGCGCGCGGTCGTCTCTATCGCCTGAGCCCAACGCGAGCCGGCCCAGCAACGCGCTCCGCGCCAGATCATATAAAGCTAGCACGCCCTCGCCGTCCCGCGCGACCGCCAGGGCCGTATCCTGCAAACATGACAAATGCGCCACGGGCGCCGCCAGGTCACACCGCACGGCGACCAACCTTACGTTGAGATCCGGCGCCGCGGCCAGGTCGTAGATGTGGACGCGGCCGTCCGCCGCGCCCGCGATCAGGTACTTGTGCCGGTGCACGGCTAGGGCGGACACGGCCTTCTCGTGTCTCTTTAAGACCTCGCGGCACATGTCGATGTTCAGGTCCCACAACAGCACCGTGCCGCTCGCCAGTCCAAGCGCTAATATAGAGTTCGTGCCGTCCCCGTCTTCGGCGAGGCAGGACGCGCTGACGTTCGCGGCCATCTGCCAGGACGCGTACACCGGTGGCGCCCCGCCGTCCTCGGTACCCGCAAGACCGTGCTTCGTGACGACGTGCGTATCTGATCGGACTTCGATCAAGGACGTTGCCTCCTCGCCGGTGGCAAAGACCCAGTGCAGCGTCGGAATAGCACCGGACGAGGGGATGACGAACGCCGCGACGCACGCCGCCTGCGGCTCCGGCGCCTCCTTGCTCTCCTCATCCACGGCCTCCTCATCAATTATAACGAGCGGCGCCGACGCCTCGGGCTGGACCTCCGGTAAGCGGTAAAGCGTAATATTTTCGGAAGAGGCCACCACCGCGAGCCAGCGGCCGTCCCGGGACAAGACGACCGCGCGCGCGCAATCGCTGGTTTCGATCGTGGCGACCAACTGGAGCCGCGGGCCGTCTTCGCAGTCGGAGGGGTAGACCTCGACCACGGCCACGCGCGGGTCATCTTCCTCCGTTTCGGCCTCGTCGGCTTCGTCACCATCCTCGCCCTCGGCCCCGCGCGGGGTGCGCCGTCGCCCGGCCGCCACGACGACGCGGCACGAGGTATTGGGTTCCCGCAAACAAATGGCGGACGCCTCATGAATGGGTGACGGTCCAACATCTTCGTTCTCGAAGGGCACGAGCGTGGCCTGCGTCTCGGCCTCCTGGACGTAGGTGTGGGACCCGGGCTCGTACAGCAAGACCTGGCCCGTTTCTGTGCCGACGATCAGCACGGGCGCGCCCACAGCCTCGCCGCCCCAGCGGGCCACGCTGACGTCATTTGATGGTCGCGCGACGGCCGTGGCGACCGCCGCCGTCTCGAGCTCCCTTCCTCCCGGCCCCTGGCCGCTCAGACTTACAATAATCTCGGGGTGCCGCTCCTCGATCTTCTCCCACGCGGCGCCCACGATACTATTCAGGACGCGCGTCACGCGCCGCTCGGGCTGGGGCAGCTGCAGCGCCGCCGTCTCGGGGTCGAAGCGCTCGAGGTCGTCGCCGTCTCCTTTGAGGCGGTAGGTGGCCGAGGGCTGGAAGGAGCGCTCGTCTGTCTCCATGGCTGCTTGGGTGGGCTGAAAAGTAAGGGCTGGGGGCGGTGGTGCCTGCCTTCGCCTGCAAGCAAGCGGCTGCGTCGTCTTGAGGTGTGTGCGCCTTGATGTAACGTCTGCCTGACGGCGTGGCGGGGGAAGCAGTCGAAATGGGGCAGCCAAAAGTCGTGCAACGCGGCGTGCAAAAACCCGAGGCCCCGCGCCGGCGCGCCGCGCCCCGCAGCTCACGGGCCTGGGTGGCCTTACACGGCGCACGACATCAAACTAGTATCATCGCAGGGTTAAATCTGTCCGATGCGCTTCTGAGCCAAGGGAAATTTGCCGAGACGAAGGATTTCGTCGGCAAACTAGCCTCAGATGCCACGAGGGCGCTCGGGCCCGAACACTCATTCACAATTCATGTTCGCGGGTTGTACGGCCTTAGTCTATACGCAAATAAAGATGCCTCGCTCGACGACCTCATTTTGGCAGAGACGACACTGGAAGAGAATAGTCGGACGGCGCGACATGTTTTGGGTCGCGGCCATCCTACCGCTGTGCAAGTCCTCAAGGACCTGGTCAAGGCGAGAGAGAAGCTTGCCCGCGTCCGCGCCAACCCGCAACTGCATTAACCAAGCACATTGTTCTAACCGCACTACCAGTCCGGCCTCAAGCTCCCGCGCGCGAAGCCCCCGGGGTAGTAGCATAACCATACAACAAATTAACGCGCACTACCCGCGCGACGTCTCGCGCATGACTGCGCCGAAGAACGAGCCCACCGGCTGCGCCGGGGGCTTCTTCTTCGCCTTCTTGCGCGGCGGCGCCTGCGGCGGCGCGGGCTCGGGGAACCCCCGCGACGGCAGGCCCGCTAGCGACGCGAGGTCGCCCAGGTCGTTCCGCCCGATCAGTGCGAACTCGTCCTCGCCCACCGGCGTGAAGTCCGCCGGCAGGCCCCGCGCTAATTGCCTCGCCGCCTCCAGCCCCTCCTCGTCCGCGTCCGAGTCGCCCGCCGAGCTGTCCTCCGCGACGGGCGGTAAGCGGCGCTTCGCCGGCGGCGGCTGCGACTCCGCGGCGAACGCGAGCACGGCCATGGTGTTGTCCGACGGCTGCGAGGGCTCCGCGAAGGCCAGCGCCGCGCGCGTCGCGTCCGACTCGGGCCGCGCCGGCGAGCTGACGCTCGAGTAGTTCGAGGACTGGGCCGTGGCCGACGCGGCCTCCACAATGACGTGCCGCACGCCCGTGTCCGGGTACCACAGGGCCGGCGTCTCTACGACGCGCCCGCGCACGTGCGCGACCCGCTCGATCTTGTCTCGCATCTTCTGGGCGTCCGCCAGCTCCTTCGACAAGTCGACGCCGGCCCGCTTCATGTCCAGGACCTCGTCGCGCCATCTAGAACTGATCTTGGCCCACCGCTTCCGGAGTTCGCCCGCGGCCCGATGGGGCAATAAGGGCGCGACGGCATCCCACTTCACGCGGCCGGCCGAGGCCTCGTAGACGCCCTTGGCCGCCCCGAGCTCGTGGATGACGGAACTCAACGCCAAAATTTTGTCGTCGTAGCCCGACCACTTCTTGGACACGATCCCTTTTCTCGAGCGCCGCTCGCCGAACCGCGAGATGTCGTTGCCCCCGTCGCGCTTCAGCTTTCCCACGCGGTACCCGATCAATTCTCTTGTTTTCGCCGGCAGGAGGTGGCGGCGCACGTCGTCGAACGCGTCGTCGCCGTAGAGCTGCAGGCCTCTTAACAAAAGTGAGTCCTCGCCCGCCGTGAAGCTTAAGCCGGCCCCGCTCTTGGGGTGTACTGCTTTCGAGTGGGTGACGAAGTCAATGGACTTGAGGACCCGTTTCGCATCCTGGCCCTCGCCGACCCGCTGTAGGACTTCGTCGACGCGATCCAACCCGCGCACGCGGTCCAGGATGCTCGTGCCCTGGGCCTCCTGCGCCCCGAGCCGCGTCATGCGCGCGTGCCGTCCGCTGGCGCACAGGGGGTCCCGGATGGCACTTCGCGCGTCGGCGTCCCTCCTGCCCGACCGCGCCGCCATGCCGAACCCGAGCAATAGCGTCGTCGACCGCCCGTGCGGCCCGCTTACAGAGGTGTCGCCGTTCTCCGAGGCCGCGGACCGCGTCAGGGTCTCCACGAGGAGCTCGAGGTGCCGCGACAATTGCCGCCGTACCACTTCCGTAAGGGCACCCATGGCCTTCTTGCTGCTGCCCAGATCGGACTGGTAGCGCGAGAGTTGAGCTGTGGTGGCGAGCGGTGCAGTCTTTTCGTTTTCGCGTGCCACCGCGGCGTCCTTGAGCAGGAGTTGCAATTCTGTTCTCGGTACTAAGTCAGAAGTATGCAAGGACAGCGCCGACTCGTCGTTGTTCGTGTCCTCGGCGCTGTCGTCGTCGCTGTCGTCCTGGGCCCGGAAGTCGCCGTCGTTCTCGCCGTCGTGCGAATTGCCCTGGTCCGAGCCGCTGTCCAGCGTCTCCCGGAGCCAGTTCTGGTAGAAGTCGTCGCCCAAGCTCGCCTCCTCGTCCTCGTTATTGGGGTCGATGGGCTCCTGGGACGTCTCATCGTACGTCGTCTGTTCAACCACGCGCTGGGATGGCACGGCCGCCCGCTTCGGCCGCGGCTTCGGCTTCGGCATCGCGGGCTCCGCGGGCGCGTCCTCGGGCACGGCCAGGATGACCATGTCCTGCCCCGTAGCGAACTGATTCCACCGCAGCGATTTGCGCTCGAAGGCCCGTCCTTCGGCGTTCGCGTCGCCGTCCAGCTCGACGGCGATCCAGCCCTTCTTGTTGCGGCCGAGCAGCCACGCGAGGCGGCCGCCCTTCGTGCGCGCCTGCGCGCAGCCCGGCGGCTTCGGGCCCGGCACCGGTGGTGTGGTCGGCTTGCGCCAGCCGGTCACCGGCATAGCGCCTCCGGTTTTGCGCGTCCGGTTTTAAAAAGCTATTTGAGCTCCTCGAGGCTTTTACTCGTTTGCGGGCGCGCCCTCGCCGTAAGGCTTGCCGGCAGTGTCGGGCGGAACGCCACGTGCGCAAAACCAACAATATAAGCGGCGTTAGCTGCGCGCAGCGGCGGTGAGGCCACTCGATTTTGAGTTGAGCCAAAGTGCGGGTTTTATAACACGGGGTTTTTGAAACTCAGACCTCACGTGCAATCGCATCGTACGCGTCGCCTCGTGTGCTATCTCGCGGACGAGCGTCGTCACAGTGGCAGTGTTCACGCTAGCTGCGCATCTCTCCGGCACTCGTGGACTCCTGCAGACGAGGAAACCGCATACCACTCCAAACCTCCTCAGCCAACAATGCGCATGCGACACATAAGCCTCGCCTGCTGCGCCAGCGTCACAGCACTGCTAGCACCGCAGCGCCCACGATCTGGCATACGACGGTCCGCCACGCCCATCCCACCACCGGCGCCGGCGGGCGCGCGCGTCGTCATCAGCTACTGCCCGGGCTGCAAGTGGCTACTGCGGAGCGCGTATTTTGCGCAGGAATTGTTAACAACCTTCGACGGCGGGGAGTTGCGGGAAGTAGCCTTGGCGCCGGCGGCCCAAGGCACCTGGACCGTCGCTGTCGACGAGCAAATCGTCTGGGACCGCTCGGCCGACGGCGGCTTCCCCGAGGCGAAGATCCTCAAGCGACGCGTACGAGACGTCGTCGCGCCGGACGCGTCGCTCGGCCACAGCGACACCGTGCCGCCGAAACCGGAACCGGAACCTGCTGCGGTGGGCTGGGAGGACGACTGGCTCGCGGAGACGTCCCTGTCGACCGACGGGTCCCCGCCGGACCCGGCAGTCCCGCCGGTACTCGTGAGCCTCCAGGCAAGTGCGCGCGGGGTCGCGGGGGGATTGTTGGGGAAGGCTACGGGGTCGGAACAGCCAGGCAGCTTTGTTGGCGGCGGGCGGGCAGCCGCCGAGGCGCTCCTCAGGAAAGCGGGGGAGAATATTGGTTTGTGAATTTGGGTCCTCCAGCGGAGAAACAGGTGGACTGTATTTGAGCGTACTTTAGTCGTCCCTCCCCGGCTCGGACTACTCCGCGTCGAACGCGCCGATCTCGGGGTACAGGAACACGCCCGCCGCCGCCAGCTCGTCGAACAGCGGCTTCGGGCGCTTGCGCTTCTTCTTCTTGCGGCTCCGCGCCGCGGCCTCGGCCTCGCGCGCGTCCCGCAGCCCCGAGAGCCGCGCGATCGCGTCCGCGGCCGCCGCGTGCGCGTCCGGCGCACATGCGAGCAGCGCGCACTTGAGCGCGTGCGCGTCCTTGAGCGGCGCGAGGCACGCGAGGCGCGGGGGCGCCGAGGCGTGGAAGCGCGGGAGTGGCCGCGGCGACAGCGTCGGCGACAGCGTCGGCGACGCGGCGGCCGCCGACGTCGGCGAGTCCGGCGCCGGCGACTCCGGCGCCTTGGGCGGCGACTGCGACACCGACGGGAGCGTGGGCGGCGCGTGCACCGGCGCGGGCGGCGGCGGCAGCTCCTCCTCGGGCGACACCGCCGGGGCCGCGGCCTCCTCGTCGGGCTTCTCCTCCTGCGACAGGCGCGCGGCGGCCGCCGCGGCCGCGGCCGCGCGGCCGACGGCCTGGGACGCCGGCGACGCGGGCCGCTGCGCCTCGTCGTCCGTGTCGCTGGCGGACGCGGGCGTCGCGACGGCCGCGCCGGCCGCGGCCAGCGCGCTCAGCGACGCGTCCACGGGCCCGCGGATGCGCGCGCAGAGCCGCTCGAGCCGCTCGAAGTCGCCCGCCGCGAGCTTGGCGCGCACCGACGACTGCGTGAGCACGCTGAGCGCGAAGCCGTGCGCCGCGGCGAGGCCCAGCACGGCGCGCGCCTCCTCCTCCAACGCCGTGGCCTGCGGCGCCCGGCGCCGCGCCCAGGCCGGCCCGCCGCCGTCCTCGAGCGCGCGCAGCGCCCGGTGCAGCAGCGCCGCGGGGTCGTCGAAGTTGAAGCGCACGCTGCCCGTGCCCTGCACGATGGCCACGGCGTCGTTCAGGAGCAGCTTGAGCTCGCGCCGCACGAGCGAGCTCAGGACCTCGGCGTGGCGCGTCTCCAGCGCGGAGCTGGCCCGGTCGTCCGCTAGCTCCGCGACCGCGTCCCGCAGGAAGGCCGCCGCGCGCGCCGCGCGCCGGTCGGCCCCGCAGGACGTCTGCTCTTCACCGAGCGCCGCGGCGACGCGCGCCACGCTGCGCTGCGTGGGCTCGTCGCCGCCGCCGATGGCCGCCCGGACGGCGTCCGCGCTATCGAGCGCCGCCGAGAGGTGGTCCAGCAGGTCCGCGATGGGGTCGCCGTCGTCCGCCGCCGGCTCGTCGGGCGGCGGCGTGAACTGGAGCGTGCTCAGCTCCTGCGACGCGAACGTCACGCGCTGGCGCTTGCGCGGGCGCGGGTTCTCCGGCGACTTGAGCGCGGACCGCCGGCCGCCCGCGTGGGGCTTCGGCGGGCTCCGCGGCGGGCTCCGCGGCTGGGGCCGCCGCGGCGCGCCGTCGGCAGCCGCGACGGCCGCCTCGGCGTTGACCAGCGCGTTGAGGAACTCCTTGAGGGGCGTGCCCGCCTCGAGCATGGGCATGTCGTCGTCGGCGGCCACTTGCCGCGGCGTGCCGTCGGCGTCGCTCTGCGACACGTCCTGCGTCACCTTCGGCGGCGACGCAAACGACGGCGGCCGGGCGTGGCGCGGCGGGCTCTTCGGCGACAGCGCTCGTCGCAGCACGCCCGGGTAGCTTGCGCCCTGGGCGCTGCCGCGCGTCTCCCGCTTCGGGCTGGCTTCCTTGCCGAGGACCGCGAACGGGTTGTGGAACCCTAGAGTGAGCATTTTATTTCGTCGCCGCTCGTTTTAATTTTTCGAGCGCTCGAACCTTCCCGCTCGATTGAGAGAATGGGTTTGGGGGCGCCTTAGAGACTGCCACAGTGTTAGCAGACCGTCCAGTGGGACTGGCGCAGTTGCGTTCCGCGTGTTTTAGACAGGGCGCGGTTAGTAAGTCCCGAATAATTGATTCGCTAACCTTTCGCGCCTCGGGGCCAAAATCGATGCACGGCGCACCAAATCGACGGCAGTTTTATGGCGCGTGTGCTACCAATACGGTCTAGGAACGCGTATAAGGCGGTGCGGTATCCAGCGGCGCGATTTGCGACCGCTGCGCAGCTGCCAAAGCCAACACGACTTGCGCGCGTCGTGCATGCTTTTAGCATTTTTAGGGAGAACTCAAACAAAGCGATATTTAGGCTCCAAAAAGCCCGTACATCCCTCTACACGCGCGTAGAACACGCGCGTATCACCGCTACCGCCTAACAGATAAGCGAGCCAGACACAATCAACTCAGATTGACGGACCAGCGAGGCAGGTGGGCCGGCGCGGGGGGTCAGAACTCTAGGTCAGAACATGCCAACACTCCATGTGCACATAGGCTAGACACATAGGCGAAGTAAATAACAACCTTAATTTTAAACGGCGCACAACACCGGACCACGATCAAAAGTCGTAGAGGTCGTCCTCGTCGCCGTGGGCGGCGGAGACGCTCGTCGCGAGCGTCGCGCGCGCGCGGGAGAGCTGCCACGAGACGATGCGTGCCCGCAGGTCGCGGTCGTCGCTCAGATCGGCCAGGGTCAGCGCCTCGCCCGTGATGGGGCACACGGAGCCCCGCGTCTCGAGCCACAGCTTTATCGTCGCCCGCTCGAAGACGAGCCCCTGCGGCGTCCGCGCCGGCTCCTTGAGCAGGTGGCCGTTGATGGCGCAGGCGAACTCGCGCGGCACGTCCGATGCCTCCCGCGTTGTTACTTTGAGAGCCGGCTCGACGTAGTCGTCGTCGTCGCATTCATCAACCCGCCGCCTCCCGAGCGTAGGCAGGTCCCCGAGCAAGGACCGATTCACACTCTTCGCGTCGCGCGCCCGTGACATAGATTCGGCCTTGGCCTCGGCCCGCGACGTGTATTCGGGCTCCTCGGCCGTGTCGCCGTCGTCGTCGGAGGGCGGACTTGTTGGAGACAGCGGCGACCGCGCGGGCGACCCGCGCACGTATTCCAACTGCGCCTCGGACGCGCCGTCGTTCAGCATCTGCAGGACCGCGGCGAAGCTCTGCGTGTCCCGCGCCACCGGTAGGGCCCCACTCTCCGTCACCGTCCGCACGACCCTCCGCCGCGCCTCGCCCTCGATCATCTTGTACACCTTGGCGAGGCCGTGCAGCAGCTCGTGCGGGTTCTCGTCCTTGGCCTCGGCCTCCCGCCCCAATTCGAGCGCGCCCATGTTCGCGTTTAAGAGGAGGAGCAAGGCGAAAATCCGGTCGTGGGCGGCCACAAAAGAAGGCGCTTCCAGTAAAGCGGCCGTCGGGTTCAGGCGCTTCAACAAAGCCACGGTGGTTCGTGTAGAGGGCGCCCGGAAGGACGCCACAACTAATGTTCGCAAGGAGGCGCTGACGCCGGCAGCTAAAGGTTTGACCGACTGCCGGCTCTTGAAGTCGCTCCGGCCGTACGAGTCGGCGTGGCATTGGAGAGACGCGGCCTGCGCCGCTCCTCTCTCCAGGTAAGGGAGGACTAAGCGCTGGATCAAAGGCGTGTCACACAAAAGGTGGTGCCGGTACACCTCCGTCTTGGACGTGGCGTAGAAGTACATGTTCTGCAGAAACGAGTGCACGCAGGCTATACTTCGGTGCTCGTCCTCCTGTAGATCCGTCTGCTGGGCCGAGAAGAGGCACTCGTAGCAGGCCAATGAAAGCTTCTCTACTAATCGACTTTTGAGGGTGATGTCCAATAACAAATTCATCTCGTCGCCGAAGGACGCGATGTCCTTGTCGCTCACGTCGTCGCCTACAAAGTACGAGGAAGGTAAGGTAAAGCCCCGCACCAGGCGACACAGCTGCAGCACCAGGGGCGTCTCGTGCCGGTGGCACACGAGCCGATGCTCCCACTGGCCCATGCGCCCCACCTCCGGCGCCTGCTTCCTTCGCAGTTCGGTGGTATATGTCTCGCCGTCCTCCAACAATCCGACGACCGTCTCCAGCCCCAAAGCGCGGTCGTTCCTACATAACTCAAGGAGATCTTCCGTCTTGATCGAGTACTTGAAGCATCGCGCTAGTAATAACAGCATGAGCTTATGAAGCTCCGGCTCCGAACCAGAAGCCTCCTTCGCTAAGAAAGCGTCGAACCAGTCGTTGACCCCATCTAACGCTTCGCGGATGTCGTCCTTGCGCTTCCCGTCCTCCTTGGACAGGTTGGCCAGGATTGTCAGGACGTCCAACCGCGTATCCTTGTCCGCCTTACGGTCGCTCTCCGCGTTTAATAACAGCGTGACCATCCTTGGCAAAGTGTCGTCGGCGAAGAATTCCTGGGGCGCCGTCTGCGACAAGGAGACGAGCGCCGTGAGGTCCACCGGTCGTGAGAGGAGCGCGGCGTCGAGCTGCCACTTGGCGCCCAGCTTCGTGCCGCCGCGGGGCGGCATGGTTTGTTGCTTCGGCTCGATGGCGTCGAACGCGGAGCTACCGGGCGCAGGCTCCTGAAATATTGATCTCTTAGCCTGAGTGTTCCTCTGCAGCACACTCGTCAGGCAGCTGGCTCGGAGAACAGTCGAAGCACAAGGGAATCTTACCCGCCCTGTGCTCACGCGGGCTGCCCCCGCGCCTGAGCTACACAATGGCAGCGTGCGTCGTGTGCCAGGAACCCCATTTGTTTGATTTTGAAAATCCACGGCTCGTCCGCCCCCCCTTGTGGACTCGGCGACCCGGGAGTTTTCCGTTTGAAGCCGCGCATTTCCATAAATTTCGTTTTCTACGCAATTTGTCGATCTCCCTGCCACACGAGCCTGGCCCGACACAAGGTGGGTCACGCACACGGTTTCGCAACAGCGAGGCTTGGTTCGAGCTGAGATTTTACTTTTGTCTTCCATCCGCGTCTTGCGCGCAACCCTTTGGCAGCCCGAGCCTCGCTGTGTCCCTCCTGCTTGGGCCCTCAAAACGCCGTGAAAAGCACCGCTCCCTTCGCGGGCAGCGCGAGGAGCAGGCAGCCCCACGACACGATAGCATGCCCGTGCTCGCCGCCACGAACGGCCGGCGCCGCGAGGGCCGGCGCGCGGCGGCGCTCAAGTTTATGGACAAGGTCGAGCCATTAGTCGCGGAGCTGATCCAGTGCGCGGACACGACGCTCGCGGTGCGGGACGGCGCCGACGTGGCCCAGGCCATGCTGCGCTTCCTGAAGGACCGCGCCCCGGGCGTGCCGCCGCCGCCGTCATCACACCCGCCGCAGCACGCCGTCGCGGCGTCTCCATCGAAACCGAGCGAGCTCAAGCCCCTGCTCTGCGACATGTGCAAGCGGGCCTGCGCCGCGCAGCCCACGGACGTGGACGCCTTCTTCGTCGCTTATTTAGAACGAAGGCCCGCCTTCATCACACGTACGAGTCTGGACACGGGGCGGCGCAACCTCCTGAGCGAGTGGTGGGCGCCGCCCGATTCTTATAAGTTGGTCTGGTGCGACGAGTTCGACTACGAGGGACCGCCCGACGATACGAAGTGGGAGTACCAGACGTCCTGCAACGCCTGGATCCACGACGAGGAGCATAAGGAATTGCAGCACTACACGGAGCGCAATGCTAGTGTAGACGGCGGGTCTCTCAAGATCACCGCGCGCCAAGAGGAGGAAGCGGGCTGCGCGTACACGTCCGCTAGACTAAGGACGCAATATAGAGGAGACTGGCTGTACGGGCGGGTCGAGGTCTGCGCCAAACTGCCCAACCACCACCGCGGGCTCTGGCCGGCCATCTGGATGCTGCCCACCGAGGACGCGTACGGCCGCTGGCCGGTGAGCGGCGAGATCGACATCATGGAGCACGTGGGGTGGAAGCCGCGGGGCACCGTCTTCGCGGGCGTGCACACGGCGACGGCGAACCACCGCGACAAGACGCACGCGACGGCCACTACAATTGTGGACGATACGCAATTCCACGTGTACGCCTTGGTGTGGCGCGAAGATGCGCTCGAGGTGTTCGTGGATGAAAAAATGGTGCACCGCGTGCTCCGGGCGGACGCGCGGGACTGGCCCTTCGACCGGCCCTTCTATCTGTTGTTGAACCTGGCGGTGGGCGGGAAGTGGGCGGGCAAGCACGGGGTCGACGAGGAGGCGTTCCCGGCGACGCTCGAGGTCGCGTACGTGCGGGTGTATCGGGAGCGCGGGACCGAGGGAGCCGGAGTAAGTTGTGGTTCTTGTGATACAAATTGAAAATTTAGAAGGCCTTAGTGATTGTAAAGCGACAGGGCGCATCGCAACCGGCGCATAGGCCGTACGCGATACCGCCGTGACCGTCAGGGAGAAACGAGTTCATCGCGTCACAAGTGCCGCAAATCCAACAACCGGGCTGGGTGGCAGGCCGCTCCGTGACAGCCACGACGATCTGATCCGCGTCGTCGCCGCGTCGCGGGAAGAGCTCGTCAGATGCGCCCACGTCGTCCAGTCCGACAAGCTCTTGGTCCATCCCAAAAGAGTTCGAGACCGTACCGACGCGTTGCCCGTTGACTGCTACGTCGAAATGACGGGAGCGGTGAACGTCCTGGTGGTTATATACCATCAGGCGTAGGAAGACACCGACGCGGCCGCGTGAAGCCTCTGTCCGGCCCGTCGGGAAGACAAGTAGCGACAAGCTCCCGAAGACAATCCCCGGCGACATGATGGCGTCTTCCACGGCCAGACCACGCGCCAATGACCGGTCAAAGATGAATGAGGCTCGGTCGTCGCCGCGTGTCTCGACACGGAATTGCGAGGCCGGCAGGTCCGGTAGCCAGTCGAGGCGCACGTCAACTGGCGCACGGACAACACGCTCTTCGTCGTCGTCGTCGCTGCTGCTGTCGTCCTCGTCGATCTGGCAGAAATTGGAGGACCCGTGCCGTCCATTATTGAAGGTGGAGGTAAACGTCCTCGACACGTCGTTTACTCGAAGGCGGAACCGACGAGTCACGCCCTGCGGCGCCTTAGGCGCGATCGCAAAGACAGCGGCCGCGCCGTTGCGCAACGTGAGAGTGTCGCCCTTAGGATAGAAATCAATTGAACTCGAGCCAATAGAAGTGCCAACGGTGACCTGGACAAACCCGTCCTTGAGATATCGCGGGAATCCGACGAGACAGATCGCTTCGCAGTGCCTGAAGTACTGTTCAGGCGTGTAGACATTGTAGAACGTAGGACGCTCGTAGTCATTCCAGAAGTACTTTATATCGCGTCCAATTGTGGTCGCATCGAGACCCCCCGGGTGGGAGTGCACGCGCACGACGCGGACGGCGTTTCTATCCACCTTCGACGCGAGCTCATTTGCTTGGTTTGGCGAGTAGCAGTCGAACGTCCACAGCCGGAGCGGACCTGTGCTGCTGCAGCGCTTCGCGGTGAGTCGCAGCAGGCGCACAGCTGTGCGGCTGTCGAGGTGCCTCGCCACGAGTGATGCGTGGAGACTTCCGAAGCGGCGGCCGAGCGGGAGTGCGGTCTCATCGGTTGGTGTGGCCATGCCGCTGCGTCCCGAGATGGTCTTTACACCTTGCCTGCGAAGCGGCCATAAAACCCGTACGGGCTCTCGATGACCGCTTGTTACAGCTTGTTAACCCTGATTTACCGACTACCGACGCTACCGACGCTGCCAACGTACGCTTTTCAAGCAAAAAGATGGACCCCACCGCGGACACGACGAGTCAGTGCTACGTGGTCGCGCTCACAGATGACATGCAGCGCCATATCATGGTCTTCCTGGACGGCGCCGACGCCTGCCGCGCGGGCGCCGCGATCGCGCGCTGGCGCGCCCTGCAGGACGACCGCTGGTGGCGTCTAAAAACGATGCGGGACGTGGGCGTTGGCCGCTGGGATGCCAACGACGAGCCGAGCTGGCGCGAAGCCTATGTGCGCTGTCGTGTCGCCCCGGCAACTTCACGGTGGGCCGCTGGCCCGTTTCAAGAACACGGGCTAGGCGACAGGGTAGCTGCTCCGCAGATGTTCCTCTCGCCGGACAGCGAGCGGCTCTACAACTACGGCGGCTGGACGTCCCGCGGCCCGCAGACCGACCTGGCATACTTAGGCGCCGACGCCTGCGAGGTGGCCGCGCGTGACGAAGAGGCCGCGCGCAGCGGGTTCCCGAGTTTTCGTCCGTGCCCGTCGTCCGGCCTGCCCGCGCACGCGGGCGGCGGCCAGTCGCTCACTCCGCTGTGGCTGCCCGGCGGCGGCGGCGAGCCGTCGCAAGCGCACATCGCCTCGCTTGCGCCCGCGGGCCTACTTGCGGATGGTGCCCGCGCGCACCTGATCCTAGCGTTCGGCGGCGGGCTGGGAGGCTACCGGCACGAACACGGGGACTGGGCGGTTGGCGTCTTATTGGATCCCCAGGACGGCCCGCCATGCGTACACTGGGTGCGGCCTGATACCACCGGAACGCCGTTGCCGCGCTGTGCTCACACGGCGACATTTGCGCCCGCGCGCTGCTTTCCCGATGGGCACTTCCCGGAAGGAGCCGTCCTCTTTTTTGGCGGCCACACCAACAACGGGCGGGAGCTTGCTGATCTGCAGCTGCTGTGCGTGAAGACGTGGACCTGGTTCTCGTCGTACGCGCTCGTGGGCGCCAGCCGGCCGACGCATGGCCACTCGGCGGCGCTCGTCGAGCGCGACGGCGGCGCGTACGTCGTCTTCGTGGGCGGGGGCACGGGCTCGGTGCTTGACGACCCCGGGCGCTGCGCGGAGCATGGAGCCGCCCAAGTCTTGGAGGTGAGCTCGCTGCGGCCCGTGGACGACAAGGGCCGCGCACTGCCGCCGGGCGACGCGGGCGAGCTGAAGGTTCGCACGCGCTTCCTGCCGCCGGTGCGGCTCACTCACGACTCGTACGTCCCGGGCCGCCACCACACGGCCTGCCGCGTCGCGGATCACTGCGTGGTGTTGTACGGCGGTGGTCACGACCCGGACCCCGCCGTCTGCGCTCTTGATCTCAACGCCGTCGTCGACGCGGCGGCGGCGGCGGCGGCGGCGGCGCTGTCGAGCCCGCAGGCGGCGGCGGGGGAGCGCGGCAGTCTGGCTCGTCGGGCAATCTCTCGGTTAGCTGGACTCGCGGGCAATGCTTCGGATACGACGCCGGCTACCGTCGCGCTGCGGGACCTCGGAGGCGGAGATGCCCGGCCGACGCCGCGCAAGTTCCACGCGGCCTGCTCCCTCTATCCGTGGCGGCCCTTGCTCGTGATTTACGGCGGCTGGCGCAACAACGCGCACTTCGATGATCTCTGGGTGCTGGCGCTCGGCGGAGACCTCTCGAGCTACGGCACGGCAGAAGGAACTGGCGACGACAGCGACGACGACGAGCTAGAGATCGTCGTCCGCTTCGCCAACCGTCGGGAGCGCGTGCTCATTGACCCGTCGGCTCTCGAAGCGCTCGTGGAAGACGGTCGCCTCGTCCCACATGGAGATGGGTCATTTTGGATGAATCCGCCGCCGGGGACGGGAGATCCGGAGACGGGCGACGACGAGGGTTCCTCGAAGGAGAGCGATGACGCGGAGTCCTCGGAGAACGACGAGCTCGGGGCCTAGTCTAACGATATAGTAACGAAACTCGGAACTTACTTCTTCGCCGCGTAGTCCTTCACGAACCGCCGCGCCCACTCGTCCACCTCGATGATCTCCTCCAGGGACGGCGCCTGGTTGAAGTCCGCCTTGTGCGTTTCCATGGACATTTCAACGACCTTGGGGATGTCCAGGTAGTCGAGCGCGCCCTCGCGGAACATCTCGTTCGCCATCTCGTTCGCGGCGTTGAGGCACCCCGTCATCGTGCCGCCGACGCGGCCCGCGGCGTAGGCCAGCCCGATGCACGGGTACTTGTCGTTGTCCGGGCCCTTGAAGGTCATGGACCCGAGCTTCACGAGGTCGAAGCGCGACTCCCACTGGTCCTGGGGCATGCGCACGCGGTGCGGCCAGCTCACGCTGTAGAGCAGCGGGAGCCGCATGTCCGGCCAGCCCAGCTGCGCGATGACCGAGTTGTCCTGCGTCTCGATGGCGCTGTGGACGATGGACTGCGGGTGCACCACCACGTCGATGTCGTCGTAGTCCGCTCCAAACAAGTAGTGCGCCTCGATGACCTCGAGGCCCTTGTTCATCATCGTGGCGCTATCAACCGTGATCTTGGCGCCCATGTCCCAGTTCGGGTGGGTCGTCGCTTTAGCTCGCACCCATTCCGGCTCGTTCTCGCACTTGTCCGACAGTTCCGCCGCCGTGAGGTCGCGGAACGCGCCGCCCGACGCGGTCAGGATGACCTTGCGCATGCCGTTCGGCGGCACGCCCTGCAGAGCCTGGAAGATGGCGCTGTGCTCGGAGTCCGCGGGGGTCATCGCGACCCCGTGCTTCTTTAAGAGAGGCAGGATGGCCGGCCCGCCGGCGATCAGGGTCTCCTTGTTGGCGAGGGCAATATCTTTCCCAGCCTCGATGGCGGCGACCGTCGGCGCGAGACCAGCGGTTCCCACAATGCCCGTGACCACGACGTCGGCGCCCTGCGCGGTGGCGCAGGCCGTCGCCGCGTCCTTGCCGGCATAAATTTCGAGCCCGGCGCAGTCCACGCCGGCGGCCTTGAGCGCTTCCTTCAAGGGTTCGAGCTTCGAGGCGTCCGAGATGCCCACCGTCGTCACGGTCCGCCGGAACTCGGCGACTTGCGTGGCGAGGAGCTCGTAGTTCGCGCCGGCGCCCAATGCAATGACCGAGAAGCGGTCCGGCCGCGCGCGGCAGAAGTCCAGCGTCTGCGTGCCGATGGAGCCGGTCGAGCCGAGGATCGAGATGGGCCGGTGCCAGTCCGTGTCCTTGACCGCTTCGTCGACGCACTTGCGCAGCGAGATCTCATCCAAGACCGGCGCCGCCTTGGGGTGCGCGATCGTCTCCTTCTCGCTGTCTATCCTGACGTAGCCGCGGTTCGTGATGTCGATCGCACCGCGCGCTGTCGGCGTGCGCAGCGCTGGCTGGCTGTGCAGCAATGCGGAGGCCGTCGACGCGATTGCTAGGAAGGTCCTCATTGCTGCTCGTCGCTAGCGTTCACTACGCGTTTCGCAATAGACCAGTGCTACGCGATGATACGAGAGCACTGCGTGTGATGCGCAGCAACTTGGTCTAAAGTACGGGTTCTTGCTTGCAAGTTTAGCAGCCGTGCGCTGCCGTCTTCAAATACATCCCTCGGTTGCGCGGAGAGAGGCTTTCCGGCAGCTTTCCCTTGAAATGTTGCCAAAACGGGTTTCGACATTTGTGTACGTGTGCGTGCGCGCGAACATCGGTCGAGAGAATAACACCGGAGAACGGTGCGGTGATATACAGCGCGCAAGCTGGCCACGCGACGCAACACGCTAGAGTTCAAAACCGCCCAGAGAGCAGCAGTGCTCTCTGAAGCGTCCGTCGACGCGCCTCTGAACTAAGGCGCTTCGCGACGCGCCTCAAACGGATGCAGCTCCCCGCCTACTGGCGCGTCTGGCTCGGCGCCGCGGGCCTCAAGGTGCTGCTCTTCCCGTCCTACCGCTCCACGGACTTCAACGTGCACCGGAACTGGCTCGCGGTCACTTACGGCCGCAACGCGAGCCACTGGTACGCCGACGCACCGCGTCAGAATTCGTGGACGCTCGACTACCCGCCGCTCTTCGGTCTCTACGAGTATGGTTTCTCTAAACTCGCCGCGAGGGTCGATGTAAATATTGTCGAGGAATCCCTGGCGGACTACGCGTCGCTCAGTTGCGTGCGCTTCCAGCGGGGCACGGTTATACTGACGGAGCTTGCGAGTCTGGGCGGCGCGGTCTGGGCCGCCACGAATGGCGACACGCAAGCGGCGCTGGCCTTCGCGGGCTCCGGCGCGCTCTTGCTCGTAGACCATCTCCACTTCCAGTACAACGGGTTGCTGCTCGGCCACCTGGTCTACATGCTCGCGAAGTTACGAAAAGGCGACTGCGTGGCCGCGGGCGTCCTGTTCGCCTTGCTGTGCTGTGCGAAGCACCTGTTCCTCACCCTCACGCCGGTCCTGGCCGCCGTCTTCCTCGCAGTCCACGTGCGGCCGCGCCGAGATAAGATCAGAGCGTTCCTCGAGCTCGCCCTCTCGGCCTTGACGGCGCTGGCCGCGGGCCTTTCGCCGCTGTTCATTCCGGCCTGGCGCGCGGGGCGGTTCAAGGAAGCCCTGACCGAACTCGCGGGCCGCCTCTTCCCCTTCGACGCGCGCGGCCTCGTGCACAGCTACTGGGCGCCGAACGTCTGGGCGCTCTACGTTTTCGCCGACCGCGTATTACTTAAGGTGTTGAGGAGGAGCGCGGGCGCCGGGGCGACGCGAGGCCTCGTGGAGACGGCCGTGGAGGTGCTGCCGCGGCCCGGCCCCAAAGCCTGCGCGCTCCTGACCATTCTAGCGGGCCTGCCGGCGGTCTACGCGGCGGCGCGCGCGGTGCCCGCGTCCATGCGGCGCCTGACCTACCCCTGCGCGGCGCACGCGGCCCTCGCGGCCTTCGCCTTCGGCTGGCACGTGCACGAGAAGTTTCTGCTCGTGGCCCTGATGCCGCTGGCTTTGCTGGCGCTGGAGGGCCGGCCGCGCGACGTCGTGGTGTTCCGCCAGGCCGCGCGCCTCGCGACGTTCGCCGTGCTACCCCTGATCCCGGGCTGCGCGGACGGCGTGACCAAGCTGCTGGTCGTGCTCGGGGAGGAGCTCGTGCTGCGCGCGGCGTTCGGCGGCGGCGCTTTCTACGGCGAGGGGCTCCACTGTTCGTTTATGATGAGCCTCTTGGCGCTGAAAGAGCTCTGGCCGTGGGTGGGGCCCGCGCGCCTCGAGTTCCTGCCGCTCATGCTCACGAGCGTCTACGGCGCCGGCGCCGTCGTCGCGCTGACGGCGTACTCGGCCCGGCGGCTCCTGGACGCGGCGCGGCGGCGCGACGCGGGCGATTGGGAGGCCGTCAACGCGGCGCCCTCGCCGCGCCCGGCGAAGCCGGCCCAGTGGCCGATGCTCAACTCCCTCTTTTCTGCTTTAGGGAGTCGGGACTCGGAGTGACACTTAAATTGTTTATGCGTAGGAGGGTGGCCTTGTAGCCTCAATGTAGGATCAGGAGGGCTTGCGCGCGACCGTCAGGCGGAACGTGTTCCCGGGCATGACTAGCGCGCCGTTTTCGATAGTTGTGTACTTTGGTACGTGCTTCCAGAAGGCCTCCTCGGCCGCGGCCCAGCAATCAAGCTCGTCCAGCTTCTGCTTGAGCGGTATAGTGCCGCAGCGGAACTGCATGTCTTTGTCGCTTCCGAACTCGAACGGGTACGTAGACGTAGTCTGATCGACCTCGACGAAGCCTGCTCCCTCGACCATGGAATGAAATAGTCCGTCCTCCGAGAGCGACATGGGGTCGAGATCCGGCGTGGGCGGCGCCTTGCCGAGCACGTCTGTCATGATATCGCTTGCCAGCGGCATCATATGCACCATATCCCACGTCGTAGCGACCAGCGTTCCCCCGGGCTTGAGTACGCGCAGCGTCTCCGCGAGGGCCTTTTCTTTGTCGGTCGGGAACATGAAGCCGTAGCAGCACGTCACGACATCGTAGGTCGCGTCGTCGACGTCCAGATCCTGCGCATCGGCGAAGGCGACGCGGACGTTGACGAGGTGGGCCGTGGCCTTTTCCGCGGCCGCGACCATAGGCTCGGCCACGTCTGTGGCGGTCACTAACGCGTTAGGCAGCGCCTCGGCGATGGTCGCGGCCGGCTCGCCCGGGCCGGACGCGAGGTCCAAGATGGTGCAAAATTGCTTTCCCTCGACGGCTTCGACCACCTTGTCGCGCATCAGCGGCCAGGGGCCGTCCGGGTGGCGGTGGCTTTCTGCGACCATTTTGTACGCTTTGGCCATCGCTTCGTCGAACTGGGGCGCACTGCTTAATGCTCGGGCGCTCAGTGCACGCGGCACTCGCAACGCTGTGGCGCGGAGGGTGGTTAAGAACAACATAATGAACGAGACTTATGTGGCTAGTTGAGCGATAAGTGCAGTCGTTTGCCCGAACAGTCTGAAAAAAA
>Ga0302122_10000176_pt1 | contig 35720 bp, 24 predicted proteins | sample CB21_SCM_MG_FD_203115 | JGI IMG/M metagenome (GOLD analysis project Ga0302122, IMG submission 203115) | Marine microbial communities from Western Arctic Ocean, Canada - CB21_SCM | ecosystem: Environmental > Aquatic > Marine > Oceanic | place: Canada: Western Arctic Ocean | collected 2017-09-28 | reverse complement strand
CAAGGAGTGCGCGAGACTATAGCTCAAAGCTTCGTTTAAGTGCACCATGTTTTGTTGTTTAATTAAATACATTTTAAATTCAAATCTCAATTGTTTTTAATTTTATTACGCAATAAGGGGGATGGTTGGGGGAGGGGATACCAATGTGGGGGTTTTCTATCCGCCACTAGCTTCAGTGTAAAGGTACCAACCGGGTTCGTTTGTTGGTAAGAGGCCGGCTTTTTTCAAGATGAATTGAATTAAATTACATATAGTTTCCTTTTTCTTTTTGTCCATGGTGTCGATCTTTGTCAGTGAAATACCCCAAGGTATGTTGGAAGCAAACCGTCCATAGTCCGCGCCGGCTCCATCCGGGTAATGAGTTTTGTAAACAAGGCGAAGTGACCTATCTCCTTCGCCATCACAATGGGCGTCTGTAGCTTTAAGTTCAAAAGTTGTTATAATACTACGTGCGGGTTTGAAACGTGCGGGTTCTAGCCTGTAACGATAACTGCTGCTCGCCCAGCTGGTCGCGCGCAGGAGTCTAGCGCAGGGGGTGCGCACGTCGTGTGAAAATAATACTATTAATTTGGTCGGGTCGGGCCGGGTGCGCGTTGGCGACCGGTGGCGGCAGGGTCGGGCCGCCCGCGGAATCCGCGGTCGGCCGTCACGGCGCCGCGGCCGGTCGCGCGCAAAAAAGGCGCCGCCTAGAGGTCCGCGAGGAGCGCGGCGGGCCCCTCGCGCGCGTCGAAGGGGTCGAGGCACTTGAAGACGGCGCCGTCCGCGCCGACGACCACGGTCACGCGCGCGGACTTGTCGCACGGGTCCGAGCCGTCCTTCGCCGGCTTGCAGACGCCGAACGCCTTGGTCATGGACTTGTCGACGTCGCTCAGGAGCGGGAAGGCGAACTCGAACTTCTCGTGGAAGGCCTTGTTCGCCGCGACGGCGTCGACGCTCACGCCGTAGAGGTCGTAGCCCTTGGCTTTGTACTGGTCGCAGAGTTCGGTGAACGCCTGCCCCTCCGCGGTTCACCCGCCTGTGTCCGCCTTGGGGTAGAACCAGAGGCAGTAGGCCGACCCGGCGAGCGAGTCCGACGTCACGGCCGCACCGGTGTGGCTCGTGGCCGCGAACTTGGGCACCTTGGCTCCGGCCTGCAGCGACATGGCCCGGGCGCTGGCGACGAGCAACGCTGCGACGCGCATCAGGCCGTCCTATGCGTCCACAACTGCAGACGCAAGTCTGCGCTGACGACGCTCGACGGGCTCGTCAATCTCGCGCGCTCACTTTTTAGACGGGTTTCCGGACACTCGTCCCAGCACTTGCTGTTCGCCGGGATCGCCACATCCTTGCCCCGTGCCCGCTTTATTCTTCCAATAGAGCGGTTTCAGACCGCGCAAAACCCGGTCGCTCTCACTAGCTCATATTCAAACCTCGACGTCCTATCACTGCTATTTTTACAGCCGCTTGTGACCCACAGCGCCCAGCAATGCATCACATACAGCTCCTTAAACACCGGTGCGACTGCGCTGCGCAAAAAACTGCGCGCGCGGCGCCCCAGCGGCCGCGTTGGCGCGAAATGACCTCGGCGGCTGCAGCGGTTTCTGCGTGCCGCGCGCCGCGCCGGGCGCGCCACCGCCGCGCCGTGCACTCCGCACGCGCTGCGCGGCGCCAGTGGCGCCGCCACACACAGCCGCTGCCGCCCGCGGCCGCCTAAGATTTGAACGCCGCGCCCGCCGCCGCCCGCGCCACCCGCCGCTCACCGTTCCCCGTCGCAGATCCACCATGTTCGAGGCCACCTTAGCAAAAGCGTCCACGCTCAAGAAGGTCATCGAGGCCATCAAGGACCTCGTCACCGATGGCAACATCGAGGTCAGCGAGACGGGCATGAACCTGCAGGCCATGGACTCGTCGCACGTGTCCCTCGTCAGCTTGGTGCTGCACACGGACATGTTCGAGCACTTCCGCTGCGACCGCAACGTGACGCTGGGCATCAACCTCCCGAACTTCGCGAAGATCCTCAAGTGCTCGGGCAACGACGACTCCGTCACGCTCAAGGCCCAGGACGACGGCGAGAACCTGGCCATCGTCTTCGAGAGCGAGGGCCAAGAGCGCGTCTCGGAGTTCGAGCTCAAGTTGATGGACATCGACGCCGAGTCCTTGGGTATTCCGGACCAGGACTACAACACGAACGTGAAGATGTCGAGCGGCGAGTTCCAGCGCATCGTGCGCGACATGACGGTCCTGGGCGACACGTGCTCCATCGGCTGCACGAAGGAGGGCGTCAAGTTCTCCGTGTCCGGCGACCTGGGCCAGGGCAACATCACGCTGCGCCAGACGAACTCCGTGGACAAGGAGGAGGACGCCGTGACCATCGAGATGGACGAGCCCGTGGAGCTCAACTTCGCCCTGCGGTACCTCGGCTTCTTCACCAAGGCCTCGCCGCTCTGCGCGCGCGTGACCATCTCCATGTCCCCCGACGTGCCCATCGTGGTGGCCTACAACGTGGGCGGCGAGAAGGACACCGAGGGCGCCGGCTCCCTCAGCTTCTACCTCGCGCCGAAGATCGACGAGGAGTAGACTGTGCCTCCCCAAAGTATAAGTGTCTCGGACTATTATCCGCCCCCGTGCCTGCTCGGTGGCGTCGGGGAGTGGATTGTGCCTCGAGGTCCGGTCCCCAGCCCCTAGGGCGGCGGCCGGCCGTCTTGCTCCTCGATGGCGTCTTGAATGCCTCGGGCTCCGGCTATTACCTACCGTACTCGTCTCTGCTCGATGGCGTCGAGGTGGCCTCTCGCCGGCGCGCTCGGCCGGCAGCTTACCCCCACCCCTTCCGTCCGCGTTTGTGCCCACCACGAAAAGAAAAGAAAAGAAAAACAGCGTGTGCACACTCGTCAATGACTCACGATTACAAACTACAGGATTCAGAGCCCGAACTCCGAGAGGAACTCGGCGTTCTCCGGCCGGCCGCACTCCTCTAATAAACAGAGCTCGTCGCGGCCGAAGAAGTACACGACGGGCACGACCGCGCACGCGATGAGCACGGCCGTGATGACCTCCGTCGTCCGCGCGCGCCGCGCGACGTCCGGGTCCAGGCATTCGCCCATCGTAGCCACGTGGGCCTTCTCGTCGTCCCTAATAGATTCGAAGGCGTCCAAGAGCGTCTCGCACTGGGGCCGGTCCCGTAATCCCCCGGTCTGGAACGTGTCGAAGAGGGAGTCGCGCTCGTAGTAGTCCCGGATCACGCGCGGCGCCGGCAACTCCGCAAGCGCGGCCCGGTTTTCGTCCACGAACTGCGCGTACGTGTCCACGGCGTGGGCCTCAATTAATTCAGAAAAGGTGTAGGCGAGGTTGGGGCTCAGGACCCACAGACCCACCAGGACCCAGTAGTACACGATGGAGGCGTGCTGCGCCGCGAAGCGGTCGCGCCACTCGGCGTCGCCGCCGAGCGCCTCCATGCACAGCAGGTGGTGGAATTCGTTCCATTCTTCCGCAAAGTGCGTTTTCTTGGCCACGGCACTGCGGCGCCACCACCCCAAACTCTCATATAAGTGAAGCATGGAGATGTAGGAGAAGTAGGGCATTCTCGCTACGGATTCTAAAAACCAGAAGCGGGCGATGGGTCTTCCTTCAAACAGCCCGTCGAGTAGAGCGCACAATGCTAAATAGGGCGCCAATAGGACAAGCGGGGCGTCCACGCTTTGCCCTAGAATCGACGGCGCGTCCTTTGTTCGGGCCCGTTCCCGCGCCCAGATGGCCTCGTCGTCCAAAGTCAGCGATGCGATTGCGTAGCGGTGCGCCGCCGCCGCGTTGTTGCACTGAACATCGTCCACGGCGCAGGCATTGTTGATGATTTCATCGTCGTTTCGCCGCAACACCACGTTGAGGATCTCGCCGGCCTCGCGCAGGAAGTTGCGCGGCGCGACGACGAACGCCGACGGCGGGGGCCCTTCCTCGCCTTGGACCGTCTTCAGGTCCGTGTAGACGCCCGTCGACTTGGACAGGTAGCCGTAGTCCACGTCGCCGCCCGCGTAGATGTCGAAGCTGCTCTCGTCTCTAATAGAGCGTCGATCTCGCGCAGCCGCGCCTCGCAGCCCTTGCGCTCCTCGACCAAGTTATCGACGTAGCGCGTGGTGGCGGTCAGCGCGGGGCACCGCGGTCGCCGTCGCACCTGGGCTGGCGTGACCAGCGCGCCGGCGGTACAGAGGACCAGAGCTACGGCATGTTGTCTCATGCTGCGGTTTCGCATGCGATATAGTTATAAGCGTTTGCTGAAGTTGGCCGAGTGGCGCGCACTGTACACTCCAGCGTTTGCTGAAATGGCTGAGCGACAACGAACCTCGTTCAGAGTTGTTGATGTAAAACTGATGCTAAATATTAAAATCTAAAACCCGTACCAGGATTGCATAGCCGTAGTCGTCGTTATCCGCGCCCGCCGCTCCGCCCACTAGTCCTAGCACCGTGAGGCGACTCCCCAAAAACGCGCGCGTAGGCTTAGTGCCTGCGGTCTGTGATGGTCCGCGCCGACCAACGAAGAACAGTAAATATATTAACGACGGCGCTATGTGCAGACGGTGCTATGCACACGGGCGACACTAGGGCTCTTTCTTGTCACTTGCTGCGTCGAGGATTGCTCCGCCCAGCATGTTCTGGAAGTGCGCCGAGAGGCGCGCGCCGTCCGCGATGAGCGCCTCCAGCCGCTGCACGGGCAGGTCCAGGTCCGCCGCGGCGCAGGCGTGGGGCCCGTCGAAGACGTCGCCCGCGGAGAGCTCGCACCGGTGGCGCAGGGCCAGCGCGAGCGCGAGGAAGGGCGGGGCCGGCACGCGGTCGCCGTCCGCCAGGACCAGCTGGAAGGCGACGTCGTCGTCCCGGGCCACGGGCCCCGCCGCCTCCCGCGCGCTGGCTACGACCAAGGCGAAGGCCGCCCGGTCCAGGAACGCGTCCTCGGCGGCGTGCGCCCGCAGCAGCTCGGCGGCGGCGCCCGGCGGCAGGGCCACGTTCAGCGACGTCATCAGCGTCGCCGTGAGCTTCTCGGCGATCGGGGGGAGCGCCGCCTCGAACGCCGCGGACCGTTTTTCGATTGGAGTCTTTAGGTTCGTCGCGGCGACGACGCGCACCTTGGTCAGGGCGGCGTCGTCCTTGCCGACGTGCTGCTGCAGCGCGTCCGGCGGCAGCACCGCCGCCGTCGCGACGTCGATGCCCTGCAGGAGCTGTAAAAAAGTGAGAGCGTACGGGGATCGAATACGATCCACGTCGGCCCGGTGGATCACGACGGGCAGCGCCCGCTGCGCCTCCCCCTCCTTTGGCGGCGACGCCAGGACCGCGACGAAGCCCCGCGGGCTCACGCTCACGCCCGCCAGCGGGTGCATGAAGGGCTTCCATGATGTTTCTTCGCCCGCCGTCGACGCGTCGCCGAGGTTGTCCTCCAGGAAGTCCGGGTTTCCGGCACGCGCGGCGACGCCGGCGCGGCGGCGTACGGCTGGCGCTCGGAGCGCTGTGATTTGAGCCGCCAGCAAGGCGACGCGCCACATGGTTTCCCGCCAAATGATAGCAGCAGCTGATGAGTCGACGAAGAAGTGAGACAAAAGAACGACTGCAGGAGACTGAACACTCTCGTTTTCACTCGATTTCAAAGCCAACGAAACCCGCACGAGAAAACCCGTCATGACCAGGCAAAAAAAACGCCTCGACAGTCGCAGACATCGGTTGGTTGCCTTACGTCACGTTCTTAGGACTCCGCAAAGCCTCAGTGTTCGCAGCCCTGGGCAAGTGGGCCCAAAAAAAGCACAGCACCAAACCAGCAGAGCCCAGTGGCACCTTTTTTTGCAGCCTAAGCGGTACGAAAGAGACTGACCCCGTAATAATCATGGTCGAGCTCGAGGACCGCATCTACAAGTACTGGCTGCCGCCCTTCCTCAAGCGCCTGCAGCGCAACCGGTCCGCGCCGCCGCCGCGGACCGCGCTCGCGGCGCTCTTCTTGACGACAATAGGATTCATCGTGATCGTCGTGGGCCTCTATGAGAAGTGGTACGACGTCGGGCCGGACGTGCCTTACCACTACTTCACCATGTTCATCCTCGGCTTCCTCACGTTCGTGCCGGGCAGCTACGCCGTCTTCAACCTCTGGGCCGCGTTCCGGCGGTGGCCGCAGTACGAGTACGGCCAGGTGCCGTCGTGGGACGGCCAGGCGCTGACCTAAGGAGTTTTTAAAATTAGGCGACCTTTGTGACGACGCAGTCGTCGTTTGATGTGCAGGGCTTGACGAACGAGAGGCACTTGCTCGTCGACGACGTGTGCTTCTCGAAGGGCTCGAGGCCCGCTGCCACGAAGAGGGCGCCGACGTCCTCCGCAATGTACGTCGGGTAGTGCGGCTCGTTGAGGTACTGGAAGTTGCCCAGGGTGGCGTCGAGCGGGGGGCGGTCGCCGCTCTGGACCGAGTCGACCCAGACGACCAGTCCGCCGGGTTTGCACACGCGGGCCATCTCCAAGGCCGCCGCCCGCCGCGACGCGTGGGGCAGTTCGTGGTACAAGTACACGTTGACGACGGCGTCAAACGATGCGTCGGGGTGGGGCAGCTTCTCGGCGTTGGCCTGGGCGAACCGCGCCGTCCCAATATCCTTCGACGGTTGCGTCCGTCGCCGAAACGCCTCCCAGCGCTCGGCGTGGCCGCGCGCCTCCTCCAGGTAGAACGGCGATAGGTCTACTGCAGACACGTCCGCGCGCGGGTACGCGTCCCGCACAAAGGTGTTGAGGCGCCCGGTGCCGCACGCGACCTCGAGCAGCTTGATGTCGTCCGTCGTGGCCCAGGACTTCATCGGGTACAGCGCCAGACGCTGCATCGAGTCCTGGCGGCCCAGGAACAGCGTCTCGGTGGACGTCTCGTACAGCTTGGCCGAGTCCGACGAGAGCCACCCGTCCGTCTGGAAGTGGAAGTTGTTCAGGTAGTAGTCCGGGTAGAGGTCCGCGTTGCCGCCGTAGGGCACGCCGAAGTCGCCGGGGTCCCGCCTGTTTCTTTTGGTGAGGATCGAGATGGCCTCGCCCACGTAGCGCCGCGCCTGGTCCGCGAGGAACAGGGGCGACGTCTGCCGGTTCCGCACGCCGTCGACCATGTCCCAGGGCAGGGGGAAGGTGCCCTGCTGCACCTCCCCAAAGTCCTGCTCGTACGTCGCCACGGCCTCCGCGAACAGCGCGCCCATCGTGTCCACTAGCGTGGGCAGCTCGAAGGCCGGCGAGCGCGGCGGCTCTTTGGAGGGCTCCGTGGTCGCGGGGTCGCCCTGGTACGTGGCCGAACTCTCGGAGGCCTTGTAGGCGAGGACGCCGGCGGCGCCCTGCCCGGCAAAGAACGTGGCGCGCGCGAGGTGGTAGCCGTAATACCGCAGCGCGTCGCCGCTCTTCGCGCCGCTGCGTATGGCTTTCGTGGCGGCGGCTCGCAAGTTGTTGATGCCCCCCTCGGCCGGCGGCGTGTAGGCCTGCCAGAAGGCGACGCTCGGGCCCTCGGCGAAGCCGTGCACTCTGTCCGCTTCCGCGGCGGTCAGGTGAGCGGCCGCGGTCTCTTCGAGGGGCGGCGTGGGAGCGGCCGCTGCGTCGAGGGGCGGGGCCTCTGCTGTTTCGAGGGTTGCTGTGGATCGGCGGGTCGCGACGGCGCGCCTGCCCAGAGGCACGACAAGGGCATGGGTGAGAACGGGCAGCAGCAGAAGGCGCATGTTGCGAAGGCTGCTCTTCTCCTGCGGTTACAAATGGAGTAGTGATGCCGAGGCAGCTAGTCGCATAGAACTGTGCGGTTTTGCTAGTGCCGGAGAGCGTTGAACTGGTAGTTGCTAGGAGGAAGTTCGACGTCTGACTCGGGAGAGGCAAATAGAAATTAAACCCGGAAAACGAGGAACGCTGCCGTTGCGCCGGTGCGGCTAGGGAGGTGTCCTGGTTTTCCCACCAACCGCTGCGGCTTTGTGTAAGCTACACGTCCCCTACGCTAGGGCGACCGCGTGCCGTGTGTCGTGTGCATAGCAGCCGTGTGAGGGTGTGTTCCCAGCGAAATACTAAAGCGGCGCGACTGGAGCACAAGATGTGTGATGAGGGCGCTGCGCGGGGCGCAGCTGTGCACCAGAAAGCATCAGAGGAAGAGCTGCGGGGCGCGTCGACGCTCGTCAGCCTCAAATACGAGCCGCTGCCCGAGGAGGACGCTGCGGAGGTGGAAGAGGATGTCGCACCGCCGAACGACCTGCTCTGTCCGATCACGCACGCGCTCATGCGCGAACCGATGCGAGCATCGGATGGTTGCGTCTACGACCGGCATGCGATAAAACGATGGTTCTCGCAGCGCCTCTCGTCGCCGCTGACGGGCGAAGCGCTCACCAGTGCCGAACTAGAACCGGTCGACGAGCTCCGGGAGCGCGCGACGGCGTGGGCGACCGCGAACCGGCACACGACGGACGGCGCGGCCTACTTCGGCTGCCGCTACTGCGGCGAAGCGCGCTGCCCGCAGCCGGACGCTTGTCGCCATATATTCGAAGCAAAGACGCGACAGGACCGGGCCTATGGCGCGGCGGTCCGCCGGCGCGCGTGGCTGGAGGGGAACGTGCTCCCGCCCGCGGAGCGCGCGCTGCATGCGGGCCCGGCCGGCGCCGGCGCGCTCATGATGGGCGCGGGCCTCGTCGGGGCCGTCGGCGTCCTCCTGGGCGGCGTCGCGTCGTCCCTGTGCGAGGTCACGGGCGGTGGCATCGAGGTCGTGGCCGGGCTCGGGTCGCAGCTCGTCGACGCCGGCAGCTCTGCTCTTTACGGGAGCGCCGCGGTCGGCGCGCCGCCGGCCGCCGACGGCGGTGTTACACCCAGGGTTGACCCGTCACTAGCCGACGCCGGGGATGATGCGGTGGTGAGCATCTGGCGCCGCACGCGCCTCCGCGGCCAGCTCGTCGACGACGGGTCGCCGACGCCGTTTGATCGCTACCACGGTATTGATCCCTCGCGACCGTCAGCGACCAGAGGCTGCGCCAGGATGGCGTCGGCCGTAACGGTGTTGCCTGTGGCAACTGTAGCTGCTACCGCGACGTGCGTCGTCGGAGTGGCCGTGGGAGCGGTCACTATGACCGTCGGCGTCGCCAAGGAGATCGTTTACAGAGCCGCGGACGCTGGATATGCCGCCGGGCTTTATATATATGGCGAGCAGCAGCTCCCCGGTGCCGCGCCGACTGCTCCGATGCTTGTACCTGGCGAACTAGCCGCGTTGCCGCTGACGGTTCAGGACGAGGTTATAGCCGACGCCCTCACCGCGGCCTAGTTTGTGTTTTAAATTAACTTGAATTGATACATATCACGTTACAACAGATCCGGCTCCGCGGCCCACTCCTCGCCGTACACGACCTCGGAGGCCGGGTCGAGCTTCGCCTGCGCCGCCGCCAGGCGCTCGAGCTGCTGTTTGAGGAGGCGCGGCTCGAGCCAGACCTTGACGACGATCAGCGAGCAGACGAGGCACGAGAGCTGGACCGCGAGCTGGCGCAGGAAGGAGCGCCACGAGAAGGGCGTCGGCGGCGGCAGCGGCGGCAGGCCGTACTCGTCGAGCGGGGGCTCCTTCTTGGGCGGGTCGAACGCAGTCCGCCGGCCGGTCAGGACGCGGTCGATGGGCACCGGCACGCCCGCGGCCTTGCACGCTGTGGAGATGCGGCTGATCTTGGCCAGCACGTGTCGCAGGCGCGGCGCCTCGGGCGAGTCCTCCCCGAAGAGCTCCTGCGCCTCCGTTGGCGGCAGGCGCGCGCGGTTCGTCCAGTGCTCGATCGCTTTCCGCACCGTCGGCCGCTGCAGATCCGCCTGGAACTCGGCGTCGTCCGCCAGCTGCCCGAGGACGCCGTCGATCGCGGCGAAGCGCTCGCGCAGCTTGCCGGCGTCGGCCGCGGCGCCGCCCGCGCGGCCCTCGGACCACGCCGTCGGCGCGGGCGCCGCGGTGGCTGTGGGGTCGATGCGCGGCGGAAGTTTTTCCGCCCTCTTGAGTTTCTCTTCAATGGCTTTGTGCGACGCGAGCTCCTCCTCGATGAGCGCGTCGCGGCGCTTCTCCTTCTTGGCCTTCCGTTCGGCGTCCGTCAGGCGCCAGTCCTCCTCGTCGGAGTCGTCGTCGTCGCTGGCGCCGATGGTGTCGAACTTGGAGTAGTTAAAGCCGCGGGACATGGTGTCTTCAGTGGTTGGTGCTGCTGCAAATTCGGTAGCGGCAGCGTCGTTTTGTCGCCGATTTGTTACGCAGGGCTGCTGGCGAGCGCTTGCGTGTACTAAGTAGTCAAAGTGCAGCGTGTAGCTGTGTTTTGGCTGTGTTTTGAGGCTGTTTAAGGAAGTGCTGGAAGAAATCCGTGCGATAAACCCGCACGACATTCGAGGCGCCGGCTCCGACACACGAGCATACTTGCCAATCCCGCAATCTGACAACCTGTGAACGTTCCCAAGCTAAGGAGATCTGTCCGGCTCACGTACGCCCCTGCCTCGAAGCAGGCTGTCCGATTGTGCCCGTGCCAGCATCGAAACGCACTGCTTGTGTTCGGCCAATGGATATCAATGGGAACATGGTTCGCCCCGAGCCCTGCAACCATTCGCGGCCACGGCAGGGCTGTCCCGGCTGCGAGCAGGTCATGCGGCTCTTCGAAAGCCAGGGGTTCGGTCCACCGCCCTGGGAGAGGGAGGAGCTCTATCCGGGCATGTACCCCAGCGACACGGACACCGAAGACGAGGAGGAAATGGAGCGGTTGGAAGCCGAGGAAGAAGCGAGGAGGGAGAAACTACGCAAGCGCACCGACGCGCAGGAGGCGATAGTGCTCGCGCGCGCTGCGGCGGCGAACGCTCCTTCGCAGCTCCGCGGCGGTGCCAAAAATGAAAACAGCGGCTTCCTTGCCTGTGTCGGCGTCGGTCGGTCGCGCATCGTTGAATTCTGCTGGCCGGCGACGTGCTCCGCAATCCTGGCGACGTGTCGCCGCGCTGCGGCCGACGTCGCAGACGTCTGGACTGCGCTGGCGACGCCGCTGCGCGTGGACCCGCTCGCCTCGGCCTACGTCGCACGGGCTGCGAGCGTGTCGCGCGCCGCACGGCTGGCCCCGAAGAAGAAGAAAAAGAAAAAGAGTAGGCGATTTGACCCATTTGGGGATAATAGAGAGCTTGGTCCCACAATGATTCTAGATTTCGGCATACTGCGCACGGGCGTACGGACGCTCCCGTTATGACGTGCGTGCCTCCAAGAGCTGCTTATCCGGCTCCTGCCGATGCTGCCGCCGCCGCAACCGGGGCACCGGCGCGGCTGGCACTCGGATAAAGGTCGGCGGCCAGAACTTCATCGGCGGGAGCTACGCGCTCCACGACTACCTCTCGCGGCGCGACGCCACGCCCCCCACTTGGGCGCCCGGCGACGTCGATTTCTGGCTGCCGTGCGCCTCGCACGCCGACTCCGTTAGCAAACCCAATCGAGTCGCCAAAGAGTTCACTCGGGGTGCGCGCGAGCGCCTCGGTGTTATACTTCAAACCACACATCGAGGCAACGGAGGCGAATATGATGCGAGGTACAACTTTAACATGCGTCTGGCGTCGCCCGAAGTAGCGTGCGTCGTCACGGACGTGCTCGACTTAGATTACATCGTTGACCTACCGGGCTGGGACACGACTTGGAGCCGTAGCAGGACGGTCGAGCGCCTCGACGTAATGGCGCGTCAAGGGGTCCTGGTCGACAAGGTCTCGATCATCGGTACTACCCGGCGCGCGATCCGCCAGGATCGGGTCGCGTCGCGCCTTGAGCCGCGAGACATCCTCAGACGCTTCGACATCGACATCTGCCAGGTCGGGCTGACGCTGTTCGTCGAACCCGGTCCCCATCCCATCGACCCCGATCGCCGATTCCCTCACAATGCCGATTCCCTCTGCAGCGGGCAGCGGACTTACTTATTTGGGCGGGACGACGTCGAGGCCAACGTACGGGCGCGCTCGGCGCACTGCCTTTTTTGGACAACCCGCGGCTGCACGACCGCGTCGTCAAATATGAAGCGCGCGGTTTCACCTTTGCGCCGTGGGAGGCGGAACACGACGCCGCGGTTGCACGGATGACTGCCCTCGAAGCCATGATCGCGCTCCCGAAGAACATTAAGCGCTGGAAGCAGGAGCGGAAGCACCGACGCCGTCTGAAGGCGATGGACGCGGCAGAAAAAGCCGCGGCGGCCGAAGGCCTCTGCTTCGAATACCTAGAAAATGGCAAATGCGACAAACGATTATTCGCCTTTTTGGGTCAGTCGTGCGACCTCCGCCACGACGAGGAGGCTGCAAGGCGCATCTGCGCTGAGACCGGTCTTCGACCACTAGCTAGATATAGGGCGAACGGGGGGGCGGGTTCTATTGGCGTAGAAGATTAACAACACATGTTTACCCAGAAGGCTTCGAGGCCCACGCCGGCATCTTCCGAGATCGAACGCGCGACTGGCGGTCGCGCGCGATCTGCGAGGTCGGCACGGGCGCGGGCGGCGGCCGGTGGCGGCGGCGCCGCCGCTTCGGCTCGACCACCAGCGAGTGCGGCGCCGACGACGATCGGAGGTCGTGGTCCGGCGTGCTCCGCCGGCCCGCGAAGATGTCCGGCAGCACCGTGTCGGCGGACGGCTGCCGGGCGGCCGGCGGCCGGCGGACGAAGGCCGGGAGCGCCTCCTCCGCGAAGTCGGGGGCGCCGCCCAGGAACGCGTCGACGTCGACGCCCTCGTCGAAGTTGACCAAGTCCGCGTCGACGTAGGCGCAGCCGTCGAGCGCGCGGTGGACGCGGCGCCGGACGCGCGCCGCGCGCGCGCGCGCCTGCAGCCGCGTGAGGCAGGCGTTGCGGCGGCATTGAGCGGCGGCCAGCGCCGCGAACACCCGCGGTCGTTGGTGCAGCGCGCCGCTGCGCCGGACCAACGCTTGCACCGTCGCGGCCGCGCGGTCCGGGTCGATGAGCCGCACGCAGCGCCACGGCGTCCCGTCGTCAAAGCGGCGCGTCCTTCTCGACGTCACGACGCCGGCGAGCAGCGCGAGGGCCGCGTCCCGCTGTGCGGCCAACCGGGCACTTGATGCTGGCGACGGACTACGACAACGTGCCGCGCAGACGGGCCACGGCGGCAGCTCGAAGGCCGCGCCGCACTTCCGGCACGCGACGGGCTCGGCCGCGCCCTCGCCGCGCACCGCGGCCAATAACGACGGCGCCACCCCTAAACGCCCGCCGCAGCCGTCGCAGGGGCGCGGGAACAGGGTCGCGAGGGTTCCTAAACGGCCCGTCACGTCATCGTCGTCGCCACCTCCAGCATTGTAGGCCCACGCGAGTTGTTGCAATGGCAGCGGATGAATACCATCGCCGTTCAGCTGCTTCAAACTTAACACGCCCGCCCGGGCGCACACCGCGAGCGCCGCGGCCCGCTCCCCCGCGCGCTCGGCGCCGCCGCCGCACGCCAGCTGGTCCTTCCAGGCCGTCGCGCAGGCCCGAGACAATGCGTCCAGCGGGAGCGGGTTCCCCTGCGCCATCACGTCCCGCAGCACGGGGCAGCCGCGCAGACTTTCGGATAAAGCGTCGCCGTCCACAATAGCGTTGTGCGCCACATTCAAGATTTCGAGGCCCGGGCAGCACCGTAGCGCCTCGCCCAACACCGCGAGTGCGCCGTCGGCCGCGTCGAGGCGCTGTAGGCGCGGCAGCCAGGCCTGCTGCGCGGCCAGGTCGTCCAGGCGCTCGAAGCGGTTGCCCCCGATCCTTAACTTCTCCAGCCGGGCCAGGCGCAGGCCGGCGGGGGCTTGCCGCAGAGCGTTGTGCGCCAGCCCCAGGTCGACGAGCGCCGGGAAGCTGGACGACGCGCCGGCGCCGTCGAAGTCCGCGAGCGTGTTCCGCGACAGCTCCAGTTCTTTGAGGCGGGGCGCCCGCGCGAAGCAGTCGAAGGAGGCTAAAGCGTTGCCGGCCGCCCTCAACACTTCTAAACATGGCGCGCACCGCAGGACGGCGCTCAACCCCCCGTCGCCGGAGGCCCCGAGCTTGTTGTCGCAGACCGAGAGCTCCCGCAAACAAGCCAGGGCGCCGAGCGCCTTGAGGGACGTCAACCGATTGACGTCCAAATGGAGGGAGGTCAGCTTCAGTTGGTTCAAGTTCGAGAGGCCCCCCGCCAACCTATTGTCCCGCAGCGCCAGCGTGCGGACCCGCGTCCCGCGTAGCGCGCGGCCCAGGGCGACGAGGTCGTGGGCCTCCAGTTCATTCACACTGAGATTAAGCTTCTCGAGCTTTGCGCACTGATTGAGCGACGAGAGGTCGCCGCCCAGCTTCTCCACGGAGAGGTCCAGCGTGGGCACTCGCGTGCAGTCGCCGCCGCACGACACTTGAAGCTGCTCCTCCGTAAAAACTTTGCCCGGCGTCGACCGCGACCGGGGCGTGTCGTCGTACACGGCCTGGGGCGCGTCGATGCGGGGCGGCGGCGGCGGTACCAGCGCCGTCGCCCGCCGGGCCCAGTCGTCCAGGGCGCACGGCGGCGGCGGCGGCGCGTCCCGGCGGATGGGCACGCTACCCCGGAAGAGGCGCGCGGCCCGCTGGAGGCAGGCCGGCGCGATCACGGCGAGGCGCCGGGCGAGGGGGTCCAGCGGGGCCAGGACCTTTCGCGCCCGGAGCCGCGCGGCGTCGTCCCGCCGGTCCGTCGCATGGAAGGCCTGGACCATCGCCTCCGCACACGCGGCCGCGGCCGCGCGGCGGTCCTTCCCTAAGACCGCCGCCGCGGCGTTCGCCTCGAGCGCGGCCGCGGCCGCGCGCGCGGCGGCCTCCGCTTGATCCTCGGCCGCCCGCGCGGCGGCCTCCGCTTGAATTGCCGCCTCGGCCGAGCGCCGGGCCGCGCCGACATCGCCGACGCGCGGGCGGGCGTCCGACGCGGCGGCGACGGCACCAAGGGCACAGGCGACGGCGGCGTCGCCCGCTGCGACGCGCTCCCTCCGGCGCGCCAGCATATCTAGACGGACGGCGGCTGCGCGCGCCACGCGCTTCGCGCGTTCCGCGTCGGCCCGGAGCGCGCCGCGGCGCCGCGCCTCCGTTTCTTGGGCCCGCTCCCGCGCCTGCACGATATGGCGCACAAGTTGCTCCGCATCCCGCATGTGCATGCGCTCGCGCAGCTCGCGCAGCGCCTCGACGCGCCAGAACTCGCCCACTTTCCGCGCCTCCATATCCGCCAGGCGCATGGCCGCCGCCTCCGTCGTCGCGCGCGCGGCGTCGGCCGTGCGCCGCGCCGTGCGCGTCGCGCGTTTCCGGCGCCAGGCGCGCAGGGACACGAACGCCGCGATCGTCGTGTAGGCGCTCGCGGTCTTGGCTCGTTTCAACTTGCGCAGGGCGCGCGTGGCGTTCTCGGCGGCCTCCGCCGCGTCGCACGCGTCCCGCAGGTCGAGGAGCGTGCGCGCGTCGCCGGCGGCCCTGGCCGCGTCCTCGGCGTCCCGTTCCACGGCCCGCCGCGCCACCTCGGCCCGGCGCGCTTGTTCCCGCCGCTCCGCGATGGCCTTTTCCGCCGCCGCGCACGCGTCGGCTGCGGCGGCGCGGTCCCGCCCCAGGGCCTGCTCCCGCGCGAAGTCCTCGGACAGCGCCTCGACGCCGAGCCAGCTCTTAAAGGCCGAGCGCTTCGCCGCAAAGCGCCGCCGGCTCTGCTCGAGGTCGCCGAGGCTGCCCCTGGGCCTCAACAAGAAGCGCTGCCGCCAGAACGCGACGACGAAGGACGCCGCCGCGGCCCGCAGGTCGTGGAGGGCGCCGTTGCCGGGCGTGACTCGAATAGCCACGTGTAACGATTCCACGGCCCGGATGCAGGCCTCGAGGGCCGCGCGCGCGTCCTCCTCAATTACTGGAGGGGGCCGGAAGTCGCCCGCGGCTAGTGTCGGCGGCGGCGGCGGCCGGATGAATGCCGCCGTGGCACACGCGGCCCGCGCGTCCTTCACACTCGCTTGCGCGGCCGTTGTAATATCCGCGATCAGCGCGTCCTTCTCTCGCAGAAAGCGGGACCACGCGCCGTCCTCCGTTCCGGCCAGGCGCCGCTCGAGGCGCAGCTCCTCGGCCTTGGCCCGCTGGAGCCCCGCGCGCGCGGCGCCCAGCGCCCCGTCGAGCCAGGCCGCGTACTCGTCCTCGCCGTCCGAGCTGTCCCCGGCGTCGCCCGTTTGTAGCCAGGCGTCGAGGGCCGGGTCCGCCGACGGGTCCGATGGCAGCGGCGGTGGCGGCGCTGCCCCGGCATCGAGCTCCATGATCGGACGGTTGCGAACGCGGCGGCTCCTACGCTGGCTCCGTCATGGAATCATCGGGCCATTCTCGGCCGTCTCCGGCGTCGCAATGACTGCCCAACCACCGCGTACTGAACCGCTACAGCTTTACAGCTTGTACCCGCCTAGTGGCGCTGCCTAGTGGCAAACTCCGAAGAGCGTGCCAGGGGCCGAGCGTGCGGGAGCAGCGCTCGGCGGCCCGGCGCTGAGCCCACGAGGGCTCGCCAAATATCAGGCAAAAAAAGGCAATTTCGCTTTTTCGCTCGGGGGCGCGCCGCATTACGACGCCGCTCGCCGCGACCGTGGAGCCTGCGCACGCGCGGGGCTGCCTCGTAGGCACAGTGTAGCGCTGGCGTGACCAGCAGCGCGCGCCGCATCGGAAAAAGCCGCGCTGCCTAGGGAGCTGGGCAGCACGCCGTGACCGCCGCCATGGCGACGCCGGCCGGCTGGGCCGACCTGCCTAGCGAGCTCTCGGCGGCGACGGACGACATCCTGAGCGGGGAGATCTCGGAGCTCTCGTTCATCAAGTCGCTGGGGTGGTACGACCTCTGGATCGTCGCCGTCGTCAGTTTGATCCCGTGCATCCCCATGCTTATCCTGTTCGAGTGGCAGCGGCACCGGCGGACGCACTTCTGGCCCAAGGCCCGGTACCAGCCGGGTAGGGGGTTGGCGAGCCAGTTCCCGGGTATTGGCTCTTGGGCGGTGGGCATCCTCCAAGCCCCGGACGAGGAGCTCATGGCCGTGGCCGGGTTGGAAGGCTTCGTGTTCATGCGCTTGATGAGGATGGGCTGTCGGTTGTCGTTGTTCGGCACTTTAGTGAGCATCCCGGTGACCTGGATCTTCCTGAGCGAGGGCGACGGCTCGTGGCAGTTCCTGGACTGGACGGTGAACGTCGTCGTGGACAACGACTGGAAGCTGTGGGCGGCGGTGATTGCGGTGTGGCTCGTGACGGCCCACACGCTCTACGACTGCATCCAGGAGTGCGAGGCCTTTGTGCGGCTCAGGCAGCAGTTCCTGACCAAGACGGAGATCGTGGAGGACGACCCCCAGGCCACCTACAGCGTCATGGTGGAGCGCGTGCCAAGGGAATGCCGCGCCGACGCGGCCCTCAAGGCCTACTTCGACCACCTCTTCCCCGGGGAGGTCGTGTGCGCGACCATCGCCCTAGGCGATTTGGGGGACCTGGAGAAGGTTCTGTGGGAGCGGCGATCCATGCTCGACACGCTCGAGCATTTGCGACTCGAGGAAAGGGCGACCGGGTTCGAACCCCGGGAGCGCCTGAAGCTGAGGGAGGGCTCCTGCGAGCTGGTGGACGCAATTCCATGGTACGAGGCCAAGCTCGCTTTGTTAGACGAGCGGCGGCAGAACCTCGCGGCGGAGATCCACAAGAAGTCCCAGGAGGTCGAGCGCGACGCGACGGGCACGTTCTTCGAGCGCATTCTGGCCACGCCCCAGAACCTCTCGACCTTCGGGGAGGGCGGCAAGGAGGAGGTCGTAACGAGTGGCGAGGGCGAGCGGGAAGCGCTCCTGGCGCGGTCGGTGCGGCGCCTCGACCCGACGCTGGCGACCAAGCACAAGAGCGCGACGGGCTTTGTTACTTTTAGGAGCTTGCGGGCCTGTAGCGTGGCGCGGCAGGCGCAGTTGAGCCCGCGGCCCTTCTGCATGGAGCCCGCGCCCCAGCGGCCCGAGCGGAAGAATTTGATCTGGGGCAACGTGCCTACGTCCAAGACCGGACGTTTAGTCAGGCACGGGTTCGTGTCGGTGGTCCTCGTGCTGGCGGCGATGAACTGGTCGAGTCTCATTAGTTTGTGTACGCTCGTGTCCCAGCGCTGGGCCCCAAAGCACGTGACGAGCGCGCCTTTTCTTGTACGATATATGTACAACATCTTCGCCGCGTACTTGCCTATTATCATGGTCCAAGGCGTGCTGGCCTTATTGCCGTTTTTGTATCTGGGGCTGGCGGTCTTCTACGAGCGGTTCAAGTTCGCCAGCGAAGTGCAGCAGGTCGTGTACCGGCGGTACATGCTCGTGCAGTGGGCGAACATCTATCTCTCGTTGGTGAGCGGATCCATCGTGACCTTGGTGGTCGGGCTGGCGACGAACCCGTTGTATCTATTGGAGGAGCTCGCGGACCTGATGCCCGAGGCGGCGGTGTACTTTATCGAGCTCATCATCATGAAGATTCTGCTGGTGCTGCCCTTCGAGCTGTCAAGGATCTGGCCCTGGTTTAGGATCGAGGTCGTCGCGCGGTTTTATAGGAACCGGCTGACGGAGCGGGACCTGGGGGCCGGGGCCTTCGAGCCGCCCGAGTTCCGCTACGGCTTCCAGTACCCGGGCAAGATCATGGTCGTGACCTACGCTTTGATTTTTGCCGGTATTTGTCCTTTAGTGTACCCCTTTGCGTTGTTGCACTTCTGCTGCGCGTACCTCGTGTACGCGCGCCAACTACTGTACGTCTACGTGCCCAAGTACGAGACGGGCGGCGCCTTCTTCGAGACGAGCATCTATACTGTACTAGGGTCCAACCTCGCGGGCTGCTTCACGTTCTTCGCCTACCTCCTGTTGAAGGAGCAGTACTGGCACGCCTGGGCGACGCTCGTGCCAACAATCGTGGCCCTCGTTGGCTGGGGCTTCATCTCGGCGTCCTACCTGCACATGAACATGACGGCCTCCATCGAGATCGCGGTCGGCGCGAACGAGGCCGCGCGGGGGCCGCCGACCTTCGACCAGGCCTGGTTCCGCCAGCCGGCGCTCGACCCGAACCCCGACCGCATCTCCAAAGTCGAGGAGCCCGACGACATCCACGCGCTCAAGGCGCCCAGCCCGAAGCGCCGGTTTTTCGGTTTCGGGAGTAGTAAGACATGACACTGTTATTTATCACAAAAAACAATCACTCCGCCGTCGCGGCGGCGATCTTCGCCTCGACGTGCTCGCCGCTCGTCGTCGGGGTCCATTTCGGCGGCCGGCCCGGGCCGGTGAGCGCCTGAAGAGGCGCCAAAAGCGCGTCGGGCCGCGGGCCCGTGAACAAAACGAGGGAAAGGCGCGCCGTCGCGTCGGTGGGGTCCGGGTTCGCCACGCGGTGCACGCAGGATCGGAAGGCGCCGTTCGTCAGGATCTGCGGTGAAATCGACCGGTGAGAACGACACGCTCCCCCAGAAATAAGACAAGGTCTCCGTCCGTCTCCGTCGAGGTCGGCGAGCGCGGGCGCGCTGCTGTCACGGCTTGTCGAGACGGCCGATGCGCCGACGCCGCGACGCCCCACGACGCCGTCGATCCACGTTGAAGGCACTGTGATTCCGGCACTGTCCGACGCACTTGGATTTGGTCGCCCGCGTTGACCGTCAGGGCGCCTTTTACCGGCGTGCACGGCACGAAGATGGAGTTATCCCGCGAGCCGCGGCGGTCCGAAGCCGTGGCGTAGGTAGTGGCGTCGCAGGGCACCTCCACTTCCAGGCCCGGCTTGTCCTGGGCGACGATGGTAAAGCACTGCCAGTCGGTATGTTCGCTGTACCGTAGTTGGCGGCTGGAGGGCGGCGCGCCTCTTTGCGACGGGTAGTAGGCCAGCCGCAACCTATTCAGCCAGGATTCGCCTTCAAAGCTCGGCGCGAAGGTGGTCGGCTCCAGCCCGAGTGCCCGCGCCGTCAGCTCGAGGAAGCACTCGTTGGCTACTCTGCATGCGTGGAAGTACGCCTCGAGTGCTTCGTTTAGACCGGGCACGGGCAATTGTGCGTCATCACCGTCGCCGAGGTACACAAACTCCGTCGCATAATCGGGCGGCCTTTTTATGGTACTTGCGCCGTCGGCGGTGACGCCCGACGCCGCGACGGCGACCGCGCCGACACCTTTGTAGCCGCGCCCGCCGTCGCCGGCGCAGGCGGCTCGCGCGTCGTCGGTCGTCGTTTCGAAGAAATCTCTTCCGAGCTCCCGGGCCTTCGAGACGAACTCGTCCGGGACTCCGTGGCCAAGGACCTGGCAGAAGCCGCAGGATTTGAACGCACGCCCCCATTGTTTTACGATTTCTTCGCATGCCTCGGGCAGCGGCGCCTCGCCATCGTGCTCGCCTCGCCATCTCCTGTAAGCGCCAATGTCGACCACGGGGATGCTTGTTGCGGCGAGAGCTTGAGCAGCAAAGAGAGCTGCTGCACAGCAGCGCACTTTACGCATTGTGCTAGAGAGCTGTTGGGCTGCAAAGAGAGCTGCTGCACTGCAGCTCACTGCAACCAAGCACAGATCTCGCAGAGAGAGTAGGGCAGGGACTGGGAGGCCTAAAGGATACCAAAATCGTCCCAGCGTCAGATAGCTTGTGATTTCGCGCCCTTGGAAGCTGCCTGCGACCTATGACGGGTTGTGCTCGACATTTTAATTAGCTTGCACACACAGGGACGTGGCGCGTCGGTACTGCGTCAAAATGATAATCCCAATCACATTCGTGCTCTTGAATCTCAATGCAGCCGCTGCATATCAAACTCCGCAACGGACGGCGCACCTGGTGCCGCACAAGCTTCATCTGCAGCCCAGGCACTCATTTGCGCTGCACGCAACGCAGCGGGACGACGATGTAGAATCGGTAATCGCCCCTGACGCCGCAGGGCTCGCATTGTTCGCAGGCGTGCCTGCGGGCGCGCTGGTGTTGCAGGCGCTTTATGCATTTAAGTTGTACCTGCCGCTTCTCGTCCTGAAACGAGTCTACATCTACGCCATGGCGGCATTCGTCGTCGCCGTCGGCGGATCCCGCGGCGGAGCAGACCCAGCGGCGCTGGGCACACGCATCGGAGAATTGACCCTCGAGCTGCTGCCAGAAGCTGCTCCAGAGGACCTCGAGTCGATACAAAAGCTTGAGTCGATACAAAAGGAGCTCAAGTCGATCCAAAAGCTCGACGCCGTCGACGATACGCAGCAAGCAGTGCTATTGCCTGTTGTTGTCGGTGGATCACTGGTACTATCGCTCGGGCTGCTCGCTTTGACCTCCGGCGACTCATCGAACAGCGGAATGGCGGTGCGCGACGCCGCCGAGGCCGCAACATCGCTGGCGGCCGTGTCGACCGCCGGAACGCTCTTTGTATTCACGCGCGCAGAGGTGCAACGCGCGGACGTCTCAACTGCTACGGTGCTCGCGGTCGGGTTGGTAGGTGTCGCGTACATCCTACCGGCGGCCGTCGCCTGGCCGGTACAAAACGTGCTGTGTCTGTGCCTCGCCGTCGCGACTGCGCGGGCGCTCCAGTTCTCGAGTTTTGCAGCTTTGTGCGCCGTCGCCGCCGCACTCGTTGCGTACGACGTCGCATCGGTCGCAGCGACACTACCGGTAGCGGCAGCTGCGGTTGGCGCTAAGGCGACCACTAGCGCCGTCGCCGCGTCGCCCATGGGCGCGGTCGCCGTGTCGAGACTGGCCGCCGAAGGCTTCCAGCCGGGACTCCTACAGGTGCGGCTCGGCGGACGAATCTCTGATGTTTTGGGACTCGGCGACGCGGTGTTTCCCGCACTCGTCGCGGGCTTCGCTAAGAGATATGACCTCGCCCGCGAGGGTCGGCTCTTCCCCGCGGCGCTGGCGGGCTTCGGCGTTGGGTGTGTGTTGTGTGAACTATCCCCGGGCATCGACGGCCGCGGTCTGCCCGCCTTGCTGTACCTCCTGCCGGTGATGATTCTCGCCGTCCTGGCGACGGCGGCAGTCGACGGCGAAGATGTGTTCGGCTTCGAAGCGGAGTGATGCGTGCTGCGTGTCGCGTTGTTGTGGTTAAAATCATGGATGTTACACAAACAACTACACACTAATCATCCCGGGCTCGTCCATCGAATCGACGTCGAGCGCGCGGGCGGCGCCGCGCGTCAGGCGGTCCGTCAGGTAGTCGCCCAATATAGCCTCGGCGTCGCGCGGCCGCGGCACCGCGTCGCCGTCGCGGAGCAGCCCCGTCGCGGACAGGAGCTCGCGGACGCCGTCCGACGCGCCGGCGCACGACCCCGCGTGTACGGCGTCCGTCGCCCCCCGCGCCGCGGCGCGCGCGGCCAGGCGCGACACCTTGTCCAGGGCCTCGTCGCCGGACGCCGTGCGGTGCACCCGCAGCACGCGCTGCAAATCCAGCTTCAGGCGGTCCTCGTCGATGCCCCTTGCTCTATACGCGGCCCACAGCAATGACACGCCGCACACGACGAGGGCCCCCTGGGCGATCTCCTGGTGCGTCTCCGACCACTCGGCCGCGAACCGCCAGCTCCGATATATCGGCAGCGACGACGTCGCCGCGAGCACAGTCCACGCCAGGGCGCGATCCCCGCTCCTGAGGCGCACGTCTAACGACGACGAGGGCGACAGGGCTCCAACAAACTCCGCCGGCACTTCGCGGTGCCATTCAACCGCAAAATCCGAGGGCGACACGCGCTCCAGCGCCAAGACGTCGACGAGTCCCGTCGGTACGTCCACCGTGGGCTGCTTGCGCGGTGCGGAGCGCAGCCGCGCGAGCTCGGGCGCGACTTTTTGGTTGTAGGTCTCCTTGACGCGCTCTCGAAACCCCTCCGGCAGCGCCTTGCGCGCAAACTCGCCCCACTGCCGAGTCACGCCGAGCACTTCGAATCGGCCCCGCGCGACGCTCAGCGCCGCGCGCGACGCGTCGTCGACCGCGTCGACGAGCTTGTCGCGGTGGCGGTCGACCACGGCGTAAACGGCGTCGGCCTTGCGCTGGATGCGGTCCAAGACGCCGTCTTTGTAGGACGCGACTTGGCGCTCCAGCGACCGCGCCGCGCCGTCCCTCAAACTACTCATCGGCTCAGTGTGGGACCGCACGAACCCGCCCTGCACGGCGCGCGACGTCTTGGGCGACGGCCGGTACCAGAGCTGCAGGACCGCCGGGTCCAGGGCCGACCGGTCCGGCCGCAGTACGCCGTCGCGCCAGCGCATCGGCTGCGAGACGACGGAGCGCGGCACCTCGCGCAACCCCGCCTGGCGCGCGAGGTCGGCCACGCGCGCCGCGCGCGCCGCGCCCAGTTGCGCAACCGTTTTCGCGCACGCTTCGAGCTTGGCGCGCTCGACGGCGGGGTCGAACTGCCGCGCGTCGCCGACGCCTCGCATTTGCTCAAAGGCCGCGGCGGCGAGCGCTTCTTCCTTACGCACGCTGCGCTGGCGCAGGCCGGCCGCGGTCTCCAGGTATAATGCTGCTAAGCAGCGGCCGCCGCGCCAGGCCATTATGTGTGTGGTAGCCGCGCGACTGCGTTTTTCAGCCTTATTACAGGCTGTACTGCTCGCGCGTTATGAGAGTTATGCGTGGCGCAGGCGCTGCAGCCAATAGAAGTTTGTATACACTAAACCAATCGATGTGATTCGCCACTGATCGATCCGTACAGCCTACTAAACTTTGTGAAAGTCGCAGTCATTTTGACGGGTTTTGCCGGGTCTGCTGTCCGGGCAGAGTGTTGTACGAAGGCAAGCTGCGATAAAAAGGGCAGCCTCCCATAGCAAAACAGGGATAACACACCAAACAATGGCAGCAACGGAGCCCACCATCACGCTCACCAGCGGCCACGCCATGCCCCGCGTCGGCCTGGACACCGCGACATTGGTGGAGCCGCAGATCGCCGCCGGCATCGGCGCCGGCGCGCGGCACTTGGACTGCGCGCGGATGTACGGCAACGAGGCGGCCGTCGGCCGGGCCGTCAAGGCCTCTGGCGTCCCGCGGGCCGCCTTCTTCCTCACGAGCAAGTTGTTCATGACGGAGCTGCGCCGGGACGCTGTCGGGGAAGCGGTGGCGGACACGCTCCAGGACCTGCAGACGGACTACCTGGACCTCCTCCTCATCCACTGGCCGCTCAAATACAAGAAGCATACGCTCTTCGCGCGGGACGGGCCCCAGACCTTCGGCGAGACCTGGGCGGCCATGGAGGCGCTCGTGGCGGTTGGAAAAGTGCGCAGTATTGGAGTCTCGAACTTCGACGCCGCCCAGCTCGAGGCGCTGCGCGCCGCCGCCACGATCCCCCCGGCCGTGAACCAGATCGAGGCGCACCCGCGGTTCCCCAACCAGGCGCTCGTCGACTGGTGCCTGGCCAGAAAGATCGCGGTGGTCGCCTGGGGCCCCCTCGCCGCGGGCCGCGGGCGGCTGGCGGAGGACGTGATCCTGTGGGCGGCGGCGAACATGCACCAGGTCAGCGTGTCTCGCCTAGCGCTGCGGTGGAACCTGGAGCGGGGCGTGTGCGTCATCCCGCGCTCGGCCAATCCCGACCACGTCCGGGATGCGTTGCGAGCGGCCGCCGGGCCCAGGCTTTCCAAGGACGACGCCGCCCTCCTCGCGCGGTCGCGGCCGCCCGGCCGAAGGCGGTTTCCGGACCTCATTGGCGTGTGGCCGGCCTCCGCCAACGTAGCGTGGCGGCTGCTCGGGCTCGGGCTGCACTTCGTCTGCTCCGTGCTGTTCCTGGTCTGCTCGATCGACGTCGTGGCGACGGCGAAGCGGCGCGCGGTCCGGCGCGAGGCGGCCTACGCGGCATTCGTCTTCGAGCAGAACAGGATGGAGGCCGCGATGGAGGCCAAGATCGCAGCACGCGCGGCCGTGGGGAAGCACACGTTCACGGACGGGTCGGATGACGCGAACGTGGACCCGGCCGTCGGCTCGGCGCTCGCGTCGGCGCGGCTCGAGATGATGAGGTGTCTCCCGGACTAAGTTTTTGGTCTATTTTTGTTGGCTTGCGCGTCGATGGCGTCGTCGATCGAGCCTGCTTATAGATCTTCCGAATCGAGTATGCGGACTAAAACCCGTGATTCGAACTTTACCAATCTGAAAAAAATCACTTTTGGCGCTCAAACTGCTCGCATCTTGACGTATTACACATTGTGCCGTCAGCAGCAGTATCTGGCATATTTGCGCGCAGCCGTTGGCAAAAAAAACAGCAGAGAAGCCATCTGTGCGCGTAAATCAGCTGATAGCAGAGCACTACACTTTTTGCACACCTGCGATCCCGCACGCATCATGCGTGGAACTATTGCGTTGGTCACGTTCGTGATCGCATCCGTCCGCGCATTTCTGCCCACGCCGGAGACGCCATCGCCGCGCTTGCTATCGTCTCGCACGCGCGCAAAATCCAAGGGCGACAGCGACTTCGACCCTAGATTTGGCTGGTTCGGATTGGAGCTCGGTTTCGTATTGGCCGACGCCGCCAAGCAGGCGCTCCACGGCAAAACTGTAATCGGCGACCTCATCATCGCCGGCACGGACAACGACGCGCTGCAAATAGTTCAGTCGCAGTCGTACGTGTTGCGACGAATATACTGGCAGGGCACCGATGAATCGGGAGGTGTCCGACGCGTCGACGCCGAGGCCCTCGACGATCTGTGTCCGGCCGGCTGCGCAGGCTACGAGCAGTACCTGTCTTTGTATTCGCCGCGGTACCACCGTGAGACGGGTCCCATTGTCGCGCGGCTCGCCGAGTGTCGACCGACACGGCTGCGCGAGGAGATCGCTGAGGCGGCCGTGCTCGGGATTCCGGGCCTGTTCTGGGTACGGGTCTGCGCCCAATTAATTGACTACGGGCGGCAGACGGGGCGTATGTAGTGTTTCCTGTGTCTAGTTCCCACAACCCTGGAGCGTGCGGGTTGATACAACTTACAACAAATAGTTCACGACGGTGGCGCCTCCGCGGCGTACGCGGCCGGGCCCACGGCGTCAAAGAAGTCGTCGATACCGTGCTCCCGCGAGGGCCGCCGCTCCTCGGCCTTGGCCTCATGGACCTCTTCCGCGGCGATGTCCGAGGCCCCGTCCGCGACGTCGACGATCGTCACGTCGGCGAGCTCGTGGGGACTCGACTCGGCGAAGGACTCGCGCCGGAGCTCGACCTGGCGGGCCTGCCTCCGGATCCTCGCGGCGTCGCGCACGGCCTCGCTTCGCGTGGCGTTTTGTCGGCGGCGCGCGTTCGCCGACCGCCCACAGCACTGGACGAAGCAGCACGGCACGATGAAGACGAAGAAGCCGATGAGCAAAAAAGCGCCGAAGCCCGCGGGGGGGTAGCTTCTCTCGCAGTATGGGCTCCCCCCGTATCCTTCGTTGTACTGCGGGCAGACCTCGCCGGGCTTGCACCGCGTGCAGCACGTATTGTGCGCCTGGCACCCCGACCAGCCGTTTCCATTCGCGTCGCCTCACGAGTACCTGTAGCCCACCGCGCACGAGCCGTATTCCTCCTCGGCTCGGCACGCCGGGTCCTGCGTGCCTAGGTAATAGCACTTGCTACTATCGCAGAGCGGTGGCGTCTGCGTCGGCGCGGCCGTTACTGCCCGTGTTGGTGCGGCCGATGGCGCGACTGTGGCATTCGTGAGATTTTTGGACGACACCTCGGCCGCCGCGCCGCAAAGCAACGACGCTGCGAGGCTTGTTATCAGGCTCCGCCGCCGCCACGCACGTTGCATGTCTGCCAATATCGTCGGTCGCCTCCTCGGCCGGTGTCGGCGTCGTCGTTTATCCTCCTGCAAACTTGTGCCGAGAGTTGAAATTTTTGGACACCTGCCGCGACTAACGTAAACGGACCTCCAAAAAGGTCCCAGACCCGTGAATTATAAAATAAATTCACGTTTGAGGCGCCTCGGTTCTGGGAAGATCCATCCCGTCCGCCTGAACAACTCCTACATAAGATTATATGTTCCGTTAGCTCCTCGCGGTTCAACGACTCCGCGACCCCACGATCTGGTAAACACGGGCAAATTACATAGACCTGAGGGCATCAGGGCCGGTACCATCACTATGGACCTTGGCGCGATCGTTTGTTTCATGATCGACCGACTTGCGCGAGGTCCAGATCAATAATATTCAGACCCGAGCGTGGGCAGCCCAAAGCACCCTTCTCGTGGTGTAGATGTCGTATACTTCGTTTCCACTATAGGTGGGGTAGTATGGGGCCCAACGAGACCGCTATTACGATTCCTGGGGGCCCTCGAGTAATTGGCGTATTTGACGTTCACGGGTGCCATTGCGCCCAAATAAAACACTTTTTTGGGATGCGGGAAGGCTCTCGGACTCCCCATGGGTTAGGTTTGATGGTGGGTAGACGCCTACACCGCATGTGCATGTGCTTTGGGCATTCCATAGCTCTCGGAGCTCTGGATTAAAAACACTGACAGATCGTGTCTCAAACAGCTGGACTGCCAAGAGAATTGGTAGATATGATCCAGGCGCCAGCGTGTGCGGTGTAGGCGATTGCGCATGTCTATTACCGACCCTAAGCGACCCCAGAGAGACCTCTGGACCACGGATTGACAGGATTCCACCGGCGCAACTGACCACTTCAGCACCGCGAATCAAGAAATTAATTTTTTCGCCCCTCAATAAGTGTCCCATTGATCTCTTTGGACCGGTATCGAACTGAACGATACTCGAGCAACTGCATGTCGCGTTTCACATAAGTTGCAAAAGCACTAGACGGGTTTCAACTTGGCAGGCACTGCTCATGCAAAGGTGCGCTGCACGGCAGAGCGCACGCAAAGGCTGACAGGCAGAATACACATTTGATTATTGGTCATCTCTGTCTATTTTAACGCAGAGCGTCGAGACGAGCGTTGAGGACTGCTTCAAAACCAGCCTACAAAATAAATGCAGCACCGACTCTTTGTTGTCATATGCGCCGCGACGGCGCATGCGTTCGCACCACCAGTTGCGCCACTGCGACCAGTCGGTTCCACGCCGCACGGATTCGCACCGCGACCCTCAGTCGTCTGTCGCGCAACGGGAGGCGCCAGCGAGCTCTCGCGAGAAGGAAAACTGATCGTGAGCATCCTCATCGACCTCATCGGCATGTCGACGTACCTGCTGCCCGTCGTCGGCGAAGGCGCCGACGTCGGCTGGGCACCGGTTACAGCCGGGCTCATCTTCTGGCTCTACGGAAGCGGCATCTTCGCCGCCGCCGGCTTCGCGGAGGAAATCCTTCCCGGCCTGGACTTCGTGCCGACGGCAACAATTGTTTGTGCCAGCGTCGCGTCGATGGCGTGGGGTTGGTCGTCACTGGTTGATTTCCGCACAGGCCTGGTTCCTCACGCAAAGCGACGCGGGCGAGCGCATCGGCGAGAAGGTCTCGCCCCAAACGGCCAAAAAACGGCCGGAAGACCTCCGCGACGGCGCGATCGACGTGTGACCGCCCCCTCCGGGCCGATGTAATGTAGTAGTAGAAGACTTACCGTTTCACCTTGCGCCGGGGCAGCTCCGCCCCCTTCTTGAAGGCCCGCGCCGCGCCCGTCGCCTTCATGCGGTCCAGCTCCTTTCGCAGGTCCTTGAGCTGCGCGGCCATCTCGTCGCCCGGCGCGTTCTTCACCTTCTTGCACCGGCTCCCGAACGTGAGGGAGTTGGCCGTCTCCGAGGCGTGCTCCTGGGACGGCGACGCGTTGACGATCATCAGGGTCTTGGCCGTGCCGCCGATGGAATCGGACATGAGCATGGTCAGCGGGTGGTTCCGGTAGGGCACGTGCTTGGCCTTACTTGATAGCGCCGCGATGACGTCTCCGATGGCGGAGAGGGACTTGTTGATGGACGCGGCCTCTTTAAGCTCGTCGCCCTGGACCCCGCTCTTCTCCACGCGCTCCGAACCGGCGAGGTCCACGAGCATCAACTTGCCCCTCGTCTTCTTGCCACTTCTACGGTTCGTGGACGTCAGGACGATGGACACCAAAAGGTGGGACCGCGACGACTCAGTATTTAAGTTCGTGTTCGCGACCTTGCGCTGCGCCAGGCCCGTGTCTAGTAACGCCATGAGCTCCTCCAGTGTATTCGCCGTCTTGGTCACGCCGCCGTCCACGACCGCGAGGCCGTCCTTGGTGTGCTGGGCGAGCTTGACTGAGAGGAGCGCCTTGGTTTTGGAAGCCGCGAGCAGGTCGCGCAGGGCGTCCCTGTAGAGCTCGTACATGCTGAGTTCCACTTCGTAGGAGTTCAACGCCGCCCGCTCGTCGAGCATGCGGAAGATCTCGACGCAGCTGCGCGGGATCACGCCGGCGCTCGGTTGTAACGTCCACGATTCCAAGTCGACGGCGTCTTTTATAGAACCGGAGCAGCCGGCCATGGTGTAGGTCTTGCCCGAGCCGGACTGCCCGTAGGCAAAAATACAAACGTTGAAGCCGTCGACGCACGACAACACCAAAGCCTTGACGTCGGCGAAGACGCTATCCTGCGACGAGTCGCCCGCGAAGACCCGGTCGAACTCGAAGTGCTGCCTGTCCTGCGGCGGCTTGCGGTCGGGCCGCTTCACGACCACGCCGGTCTGGCCGCTGCGCTCGCAGCACATTTCGTGCGCGGCGCTCTCCTTGTCGCTCATCGGTCTGACTCTTAAATAGACCCGGATCCGCCCCTTTAAATCCTCGAGCGCGTTGTGGAGCACCTTGCGCCGCTTGACCTCCCGCACCAGGTCCCTATCTAAAATCGCGTTCCGCCCGTCCACGGCGTCGGCCCGCGCGATGTGCTCCTCCATCGCTTGAATGCGGGCCTCGGCTTTGTCTTCGGCCGCGGCCGCGCGCGTCTCACAGGCCTCCTCGGCAATAATCGCGCGCCGCTTCGCCTCCTGTGTGGATATTCAGTTACGAGTGCACGCCGTCAAGGCCGTCGACGCGAAGGCACCTTAAAAGACGCGGCGCGTCACGGCCGAGACCTTCTCCGCGAGCTCGCACCGCCGCTCCGCGTTCAGCACCTGCCGCTCGCTGCTCTTCTGTAAAGCGTCGCGGTCGCGTACGGCGGCGGCCGCCTCCCCCCGCAATTCATTGAGCAAAGCGAAGTGTGCCGCGTTCGAGGCCTCGTGCCCATCGAGCGCCACCGCGAGCTGCGTCTGCGCGGTCGTGCGCGCGTCCTCGAGATGTGCGCGCTGGCCATCGAAGGTTGCGGTGAGCTCCTCGACCGCCTTCCGGGCCGCGTCGTTTTGCGAGGACGCGGTCGTGGCGTGCGCCTGGGCCGCCCGGGCGTGAGAGGCGCGCACGTCCCCCAAATCGCTTTCCAACTGCGCGATGCGCGCCGCCGACGCCCCCTTGACGTCCTGGATGTGCGACGCGCCCGTCTCCCGGGCGGCGGCGACGTCGCGCGCCTGGTCGTCGCACCGGCGGCGCAGCAAGGCGGCCTCCGCCTCCAGCACGTCGACGCGCCGCAGGGCGTCGTCGAGGTCGGTCTCGGCGTCCCGCCGGGCGTCCTGTGCCCCCTTCAAGGCGCTCTCGACCACCGTTCGCTTCTCGACCTCCCTCGCTAGGTGATCGGCCTGGTGCGGCGTCGTCGGCGGCTGGACGGCCCGGTGCGGCGTCGTCGACGGGTTCTGGTGCGGCGTCGTCGGAGGCTGGGCGGCCTGGTGCGGCGTCGTTGTCGGCTGGGCGGCCTGGTGCGGCGTCGTCGGGGCCTGCGGCGGCTGGGCGAGCTGGCGCAGGACCGCGGCGCAGTCCGCGTGCCCGGCATCAGCCGCGTAGTCCGCGGGCGCCCACCCGATGAAGTCCTTGGCGGTGGCGTCGGCGCCCCTCATCACGAGTTCGCGACAGAGCCGCTCATGACCCGTCGCCGCGAGGTAGTGGAGGGCCCGCGACCCGTGGTGCAGTTCCGGGACGTTCGGGTCGGCGCCGTGGTCCAAGAGCGTTTCGACCAATCGTTCGGAGAAGGAGCCTTGGGAGGCGCCGCACGCATAGACCAAAGCGGTGCAGCCCGAGTGGGCCGCGGCGTCGACGTCCGCGCCCCGCTCCAGCAGAGCCTCGACCAGGTCTTCGTGGCCGTACTGGGCGCACACGACCAGCGGCGTGGCCCCGTCGTCGTCGACGGCCCGCAGGTCATCAACCAAAGTGGCCGACACGGCCCGGGTCACGACGGCGTCCGTTGAGGCGTCCCCTTGGCGGTAGAAGGGTAGCAGCTCGAACAGCACGGCCATGTGCTCGTCCGGGCCGTCAGACTCGTCCTCATCGACCGCCGCGTCGACGCCCTGGGGCGACGGCGAGGGGGACACAAGCCGCAGGTCGTCGTCGTCGGAGTCTGGTCCATGGTAGTTCGCCGGCGTCGCGTAGGGGTCGCCGTCCTCGTCGTCGGAAAGGTCCTCGTCGCGGCTTTGTGCCTCGGGCCGGTCCGCCGAGATCCAGTCCGGTGGCGTCGCGGGCCGGTCGAGCGTCGCGTCGTCGTCGTCGTCGTCATGGCGCGGCGCGTCGGGCGTGTCCTGGAGCCAGCGCGGCCGGTCCGGCGACGCTGGTCCGTCCGGCGACGCTGCGGCTGGCGTGTCCTGCAGCCACCGGGGCTGCCTCGCGGCGTCCGGTCCCGGCGTACAAGTGGGTGCGATGCGCGTCGGCCGGCGCGGCTTCTGCTCGTTCTCTACGGGTGCGATGCGGCGGCTGGGCGCCATTGTCGTGCTATGTTCGTACTACGAGCTGCCCAACAGACAACCGTGCAAAATCTCACTCTAAATCTCAGTGCAAAAGAACCCTATAGTGGTCGCCCTTCCACGGATGCGTCGCGATCTATTATTGAGCGCTCGTATACGTGGTTTTCTGTGTTTCGTACGGGTCTAAAACGGGTTTTTGGGACGCTCAGATTTTGCTCAGGGGCTGCTAATTCATCGTTCACGCGCCTGCGAAGGGCACGTGCGTTTACAGTGAAATTCACAGTCGAAGGTGTCAAGCGCTCACGAATTTTGCACTCACGCCATCGATGCTCGAGATGCTGCGATGCGCTGGGCAATAGCTGCAGTGATCGCAGCCGTCGTGCTGCGGCGGCGCACGCCACCAACAGCCGGCATCTGTCCGGCGGACCCCGCAGCGTGCCATTTCTCGTCGCACTACGATGCCGCGAGTGCTTTGATCCGCGCGCGCGGCGCCGCGCTCAAAGCCGTCTGCAATATTTCTGTGACTCGGCTGCCGGAGATTGCGCCGGGTCTTGCCACCGACGCGGTCGTTATCGACACCTGCGCTGGCGCAGCTAACTGCAGTACACTAATTCACCTGTCAGGTGTGCACGGCGTCGAGGGCTATGCCGGCAGCGCCGTCCAGAGCGCACTGCTGGACCAGTGGCGGCTAGCGTGTCCACCAACTCGCGTAGTGCTCCTACACGCCGTCAATCCATACGGTATGCATCACAGCCGGCGCTGGAACGAGAACGGCGTCGACCTAAATCGTAATGCACTGCTACGGAGCGAGCCGTTCGAGGGCCTCGCGGACCGACGGCGTGACGTGGAGGACGCTTACGCCGAGCTTTCATCACTATTGAACCCAACTTCGTGGAGCGAGCCCACGTTCTGGTGGCGCGCACTCTCGACGGTGGCGCGCAAGGGTTTCGTCGCGACTAAACGTGTGCTGGTAAGCGGCCAGTACTCGGTAACCGATGGGCTGTGGTTCGGTGGCACGGAGCTGCAGAAGTCGCACGAGCATGTACTCGCTTTCCTCGCAAAGGTGGTGCCGCCGTCGGCTCCGATATTCCTGCTCGATGTGCACACGGGCCTGGGGCCGCCTGGCGTCGACATCCTGATGGTCCTGGGAGAAAGCTCGCTTGATGGAGTCCGACACGTCTTCGGTGAGCCGGACGGATTCTTGTACGGAGAAACGACCAGTGGCGCCGCATCAGGATATGACGCTACGATTGGCGACGTGCCGCGTGGCTACGCGGACCGGCTTGGATGGACAAATGCGCAGGGACTCACTCAGGAGTTCGGCACCGTGCCAGGTCTCCTGGTGGCGCGCGCCCTCGTCCGCGAGAACGCGGCCTGGCACCACGGCGACGACGCGGAGAAGCGGGCCGCGGCGCGAGATGTGCGAAATGCGTTCTACGTCCCAACGGCCGCGTGTCAAAATTCAGTCGTGGAGCGTGGCGTCAAGGTTGCTATGCAGGCGCTTGAGGGGCTGGCGGGCGGATTGCTACCCTAGTACGCTATGTTGTTTTGTATTAACTTATCACATAAACTGCCCCCTTACATCTGGCGGTCCTGCACAGACGTCCGGATGTTCTGGAGCTAGCGCGGCAGCCCGGCCGGGCTCGTGTCGTTGTGGACGCGGTACAGACCATGTATGGCCACGTGCGCTGGATCGCCGTTGAACACGAGGGCGTCGCCGCTCCGGAACGTGAACGAGTCCACGGGCTGGTTCGGTTGCATACGATTATCTCCAACTTTTCCGGTGCCGGCGTTAAAAGTACAGTTATTTCCCAGCGAAAACAAGACGACCCAGTGCCCGACGCCATCGATGTGGTTTGGGAGCGTCGCGTTCCTGCCGTACATGAGCGCAGTACACATGTAGTAGTCGCGGCGGTTCTGAAGAGAGCGTGCCGCGAGAGTCCGAGTTGCGTTGTCACGCGGCCCGTTGCGCGGCGCATACGTAGGATCTACGACGGCGCGCGCCGCCATATCTAGGACGTTGTCGGCCATCACCTTAAAGGCGTCCGGCACGGCGTGACCCGCGTGGGCCCGCGACCGGCGTGACACTGCGCCTCGCTCAGCGAGACCAATTGCACCGTTTCCTCCCCGTGCGCGGACAGGGGCTGTGATCGTCTCCAGATACCGTACCGTCGCCGTGCGGTGCGCGGGATCGTCCGCCTGCGCCTTCTGTTCTTCGCGCCTCTTCGCCTTTATCCACTCCCGGATGGCTTTGTCCGCTTTCGTTCCCCCTTCAGGGCCGCCCCTTTGAGATCGGCGCGCCTCTGCTGGTGAGCATTGGTCACAGCGAAGCGTTCGACCTCCTGCGCGATTATCAGGCCGCTGTCTCCAAACGGGTCGCGGATCACGAGGAGCGGCGACGTGCGGCCCGGCGCCGTGATCCGGAATATCGTCGGCGCCGTCGCAAACGCGCCGCGGCCCATGACGATGTGCCCGACGAAATCGCGCCGCTCCACTCTAAAGCGGAGCCGGCGGTGCGCGCCGCACGCGGCCCCCACGGCAGTGTGGAGCTCGGCGCGGCTGTAGCGCTCCTCGCCCTGCGCCAGCACGAACGCCGAGTAGGGGTCCTCCCGCGCGTCGAGGCCGAGTTTTATTCGCAGCGGCTCGAAGACCATGCTGAGCGGCTGCGTCTCGTCTAGATCGAACGTCACGGCCTGGCCGCCCGGTAGGCCGACGCGCAGGCGTCGCGTGCCCAAGTGCGTCGGCGTCACACGTGGTGCGACGGGTTCCAGCGCTCCAGGCGTCGCCGTCGCAGCCTCCGCGGAGAGCCGCCGCGCCAACTTCTCGTCGCGGTCGATCTGCTCTATATCAATGGCAGACGCGTCGGCGCCGGCTGCGAGGCGTCGCGCGAGCTCCGCGTCGCCCTCTTCGCTGCGCTTCCGCTCTCGCTCCGCGGTCCGATCCTCGGCTGCGAGGCGCCGCGCCAGCGTTTCGGAATCGTCGGCCGCCGGGGGCTCGAGGAACGCGAAACCGTCGCCGTCGTCCTGAGCGGGCGCCGGAGCCAGAGTCGGAGCCGCGCGTGGTGCCTCGTCGTCGCTACTACTCTCAGCGGTCACGTCGATGACCTCTGTCCGGGCGCAGAGCTCGTCGATCTCCTCGGCCCGCTGTGTCGCGAACTCGTGGGCGGCCCGCTGCTCCACGTCCTGCTGCAGGTAGAATACACGTGACGCCACTTCTCCGAGGCGCGACGGCGTGTCGCAGTGTAGCACCAGGGCCGTGACGGCAGGTGCCGCGTCGAAAGCCGCGCCAGTGGTCGCCGCCTGCAGCGCGTGACTGGCCTCGTCAAGCAGCTCTTCGTCGTTGCCCAGCGCTCGCAGGAGGCGGTCCAGCTCCGCGCCCCAGGACGGCGACGCAGGGGCGTCCGCTTGTCTCTCTACCTTTGATGCACGCAGCTCGGCCATATTGCGCGGGAAAAAATGTATTAGCAGTGCTGGCTGCAAAAACACACGGTCTGTGCGCCAGCTGGCTCGATTTGGAGCGAGTTTCGCTGTCAACGCAAACTCACAGGACCGTATGGCTGCGTGCGCTCTCGCGCTGTGACAGCGGAAGCCCGTAGAGACGCGCTGGAGCCGTTCTTTCAGGGTCACCAAGACGGTCTCATTTTTGTTCGGGTTCGTCGTGCGGGTTCGGAGCCATCCGTACACACAAACCTCCTTACGCAAGCCAAGCAGCCGCCGCAACAATAATCGCCGCCAGAAAAACAGACGCGTGCGACCCGGCGGACCCGTTGCAGCCGCACTTCTCCACCGCGATCTTCACGGCCAGTTCCACCTCGTCGTTCCAGGTTCCCGTGATCGTGTCCTCGGGATCGTAGAAGTAGCCCTCCGGCAGGGTTTTGGGCTCTTGTGCTGGCACGAAGAAGAGGAAGCCTTCCTTCCCGGAGCAAAAAGCGTAGAGCTCTTCCACGAGCGTCTGGCAGTCGAGCGGGTCGCAGGGTTCGGCGTCGACGTCGAGCCGATTCGGGCAGCGCTTCGTCGTGGGGCAGGAACCCGTCGGGGCGCCGATCGTGGGATCACACGACATGCAGCCATATTTGTCTCCGGTGAGAGGGTCGATCTCGAAGTTCACGCGAATCTTCTTCGCGATCATGAAGCACTTCTTCGACGAGTCCTGGGCGTCGGGCTTCTCGTAGTCGTTCTCGTAGTCGCCGAGTCGTCGCCGCGTCCAGACGTCGGGCGCAACGGTGGGGTCGTGGCCGTGAGGCGCAA
>Ga0302122_10000175_pt1 | contig 35724 bp, 23 predicted proteins | sample CB21_SCM_MG_FD_203115 | JGI IMG/M metagenome (GOLD analysis project Ga0302122, IMG submission 203115) | Marine microbial communities from Western Arctic Ocean, Canada - CB21_SCM | ecosystem: Environmental > Aquatic > Marine > Oceanic | place: Canada: Western Arctic Ocean | collected 2017-09-28 | reverse complement strand
TTGCCGTCTGTTACCAGTCGGATCCGAACAATGGGCACATCCTTATCGATGGAAAGCGACCCCGCCTTGCAGACCATGGCCTCCAGCGGCGCGGCCAGGGGTGGCGTGTCCGGACCCGTGTTTAAGTTGATGGCGTCGACGACGGCGTTGACGTCCGCGACGCCCGGGAGCGACGCGACGTCGACGACCTGGAAGAGCTCTGCCGCCGCTTCCGTGCTCGACTCCGCGTCCCAGACGAGGTGGGACTGGCCGTCGATGGTCTTGAGGCGGCCCGCGAGCCACGGGTTCGCCCGGAGCATCTCGCCGCACCGCTTCGCGAGGAACTCGACGGGCGGCGAACCGCCTTCGAAGATATCCGCCACCCCGACGGCTGCCATGTTGAGGAAGACGCTAGTCTTCTCGTTGGCCATGAGCTCTATGGAGACCGACATGGTGGCTATGTTTTTTTAGGGTTTGTTAATCGCTATTCAGTTTCGCAATACTGCGTAGATGATAGATTCACCGTCGAGATGCTCTGGCAGATGATGTGACACTCGCTCACGCAAACTGGGTGTGGCTGGCTAAAAATATACCAGCATCCTTCTGCGCGCGGGTTTCTAGGGTGCCTTCGCGCAAGATATTAAAACGGCTACTATATGCACTACGCGGGGCGGAACGACGCCTTCTCCTCATATCGCCTTGAGCTTGGGTTCGCTCGCCGCGAACACGGCAGCCGCGTAGGCCACGAGGAGCCCGCCGCCGGCGACGACGACCTGCGCCAACCCGCCCAACCCGTGCAGCGTCTCCGCGACGACGCCTCCCACGACGCCCGCCGGCGGTAGCTCGTGCCAACCGAGACCGATGGCGTTGCCCGAGAAGAGGCACGCGGAGCCGATCACCTTCAACGCTTGCGCTTGGCGCGCCTGGATCGGGGCCGAGTGGAGGGCCACCAACACCAAGCTATTCGCCACGAGGAACGCGACCGAGGCGGCCTGCGCCGCGGCCGGCTTGCCCGTGAGCCCGACCGCGAGCAAAAGCGCGCAGCCGCAGCAGCCGCAGGCGATGGCGACGTGGAGGATGAGCCGCGTCTGGCGCGTGGCGCCGGCCGCCATGTCGGCGAACGTGACGCTGACGATCAGGCCCGCCACCGCGGCCATGAGGAGCGGCACCTTCACGCCGACGCAGCCGCCAAAAAACAGCGCGAACAGGCAGCTGACGCCCGCGAGGTAGCACTTGTCGCCGCGCGGGAGCTTGGGCTTGCGCGCCGCGAGCGCGGCGTGGCCCGCGAAGAGGCTCGCGGCGCCCAGGGCCTTGAACACGGCCGGCAGCGGCGCGCCGCCCGCGTAGGACTCGTCGAGGAGCTTGAGCAGGCCCAGGTAGCAGGGCGCCACCAGCGAGGCGGCCGTGAGCACGCCCGGGAGGAGGATGGCTGCGTTCATGATGAGTTTCGACGGTGCAATGCAACAGACTGCAACAGACGTTGCTATGGGCAAAAATCGTGCGCAGAGCGAAAAACCCGTGCAGCAAACCAGACACGGCGACATGTACACGACGTCATATATCATATACTTAGGCCGGAGCCGCCGCAGGGAAGGGAATATCACAGAACAGAGGCACTCATTGGTCCACGCCATCCATCTTCGCCTCGAACTGGCCCGCCAGCGACTTGGCGGCCCGCAGCCACATGAAGATGACGCCGAAGAGGATCGTCGCGAGGTAGGGCGTGCACGCCGCTAAGGATCCCAATGAAAGAATGAGCCCCTGCTGCACCAACGCCCCGCCCGACTTCCCGAGCGGATTCCCGATCACGTCCACCGCGGCCTTGCCCTTGGTTTTTTGCTCGGCGTCCAGGGGGATGTAGGCCATCTCCTTGCAGGGGTCGAAGAGCGCGTACTTCGTGGACTTGGTGGCAATGTTCTGCGCCGCACCTACTAATACCGCGAGCATCAGCGGCGTCGTGCCCAGAGCACCGGCCAAGGGCGCCCACAACCCCGGCTTTAAGATCAAGGAGAAGAACACACATCCGGTCGCTAACAGTGTCACCGGTGTGACCGCAGCAGCCACGCCCCAGCCGAAGCGTTTTAAGATCTGTTGGCCCGCAAGCATCATGAAGAGAGTGACACCACCGGTGGTAGAAGAAAACGCGCCCATAAACGCGGAGTACGCGGCCGGGTCCGGGAAGCGCGCCTTGAGGTTGGCTTTCCACGTCACCTCCACGATGTTGATGGCCATGCCGTACCCGATGACTAACGTGGCCAGATTCCGGATGTACTTGGACTGGGCCAAGTATTTGGCCGAGTCGCGCATGCTCATTTTGGTCTTGGTCTTGGACTTCTTGAGGGTCGACTGGTCCACGCACCGCGGGTCCGTGACGACGCACCGCTGCATATATTCATAAGCGCCCAATAAAACACCGCCACTGGCGACGACGCCGCCCATCAGGAGCTTCAACGAGAGACCCCAGGCGGCCGCGGGGTCGGCGGCGCCCACGCGTAGCTTCGAGACGATCCGCACGAACTGCCCCGAAAAGACTAAAGCGATGTTCGCGAAGAGGCCGAACAACGGGTAGTACTTCTTGGCCTCCTTGACGCTGACGACGCTGTTGGCGAAGCCCCAAAACAACAAAGAAGCGACCACGGAGCCCCAGAGCTCTGCCGCCAGGTAGAACAGCGAAAAGGTCCAGTTCCGGATGATGGCAATAGGTGCTTGGAACGAACCAGGTAACACCTTGGCCGCGGCGTCCGCCAGGGCGTGCGGGTGCAAGGTCCCAATGTTCGGGTACAGGAACCAGGCGAAGGCCGCGAAGAACCCCAGGAAGGTCGTGATGACGCCTCTAAACACCTGGGGCTGGCTGAAGCGGTTTGATAGAGACGAATAGAGCACCGTGAAGGCGATCGCGCCGGGCAGGTTGACATACGTCTTCAGGAACGGAATGATCTCCGCACCACTCTTGGGCGCCGTCACCACGAGCACGTCCTTCGTGTCCCGCAATATCGTGTAGTTGAACAGGATGCAGAAGAAGATGAGCGCGAGCGGCACGACCTTCTTCGTCTCCGGACTATTCTTCAAGGCGGCGAGGCGCTTCGAACCGAGGAACTTCGGCGCGTCGCCGTCGGCGCTTAAGGCGGCGGCGCCGGTCGCCGCGTAGAGCGAGGTGTGCGCCGTGGGCAGCGGGAGCGGTGCGGCAGCAGGGGAGTTTCTGACTGTCGTGCGACGGGCGCCGCCCAAGCGCGGCAGCGGGACGCGCAGCGCGATGCACGCCACGGACAGCAGCAGTACGCGGTGTAACGCCATGGCTGATCAATCAGACGCCCGATGCAGGCTCAATTGCACTTTTTGCTGACCTTCTAAAATCTCGCTGAGGTCAATTAATTTCTTTAGCGTGACGTCTCTGGCGCCCTCTGGAGCTGTCGTAGACCTCCCTGCGAGCGTGTTGGCGAGTTTTTGGCGTCACCTCAACACGGAAAGTGCACGGGTTTTCAGAGCAGAGTCTAGCTATCCAGCTCAAAAAGGGGGGTTACACGCAACTAGCGCCCACAAAACCGAGACCACACGCGGCCACAGCGTCGACGTGCGCAACATGGCTGCTCCGAGAAGCCGACTCGCCGCGGCCGTCGCACTAGTCCTCTCGCAGTGCGCTGCGGATCTCGCGCTGCGGAGGCGACCGCTCGCCGCGCCGCGGAGGCAGAGCACGCATGCTGCGCTCCAGCTCCGCGGCGGCGGCGGCGCCGCCGTGCGCGGCGGCGGCGCCACGGCCGCCGCCGAGCCCAAGCACACGTACATCGAGCCGCGCGAGCTCACGCAGCTCATGGTCGCCGATTTGGCGCCGCACGGAATGCTGCCGCTCGCGTGGGCGGCGACGCGCGGCGCCGGGACGGGCGTCGTGCCCACCGTGGCGTTGCTGGCCGTCTTCGCGTCGGCCTCGGCCTACACGCTGTTCCTCTGTGCTCGGTTAGCCGAAGCGGGTAGAGAAGCAAAACGGGCGGCGCCCGCGCTGAGCGAACTGTGGCGCGGCGCCCAGCTGCCCCTCCCGTCGGCGGTCGACGCGATGGTCGCTCTGTTGTGCGGCGGGTGCTGCGTCTTCTACGCCGCGTTCGCCGCGGACCTCTTTTACGCCCTGACGAAGAAAATGGGTTTTGGGCTGTCCCGGGAGGTGGTGCTGGGCCTCCTGACGTGCATGCCGCTGGCGCCCCTGTGTCTCGGCGACGACCTAAGCGTGCTCAAGTACTCGTCGCTCGCGGGGCTGGTGGGCATCGCCTACACGGCGTCGTTCATCGGCCGGAGCGGTAATGTGGACGTGGTCGCGCCCATTCCCAGTATGCAGGTGTGCTCCGGGACGCTCGTCCTGGCCAACACCATGGTCGTGGCCTTCCTCTGCCACTACAACGCCGTGCAATACTACCGCGAGCTCGCGCCGCGGCGGCGGACGCCCGACAAGTTCCGGACCGCGGTGGTGCGGGGCGCCGCGCTCACGGCCCTGGTCTTCGCCGCGACGCTGTTTGGGGGGGCGCGGGCCTTCGGCGACGCGGCCCTGCCGAACGTCCTGAACAACTACGACGCCGACTCGGCGGGCGCCACGGTCGCGCGCCTCGGCACGGGCGTCGCCATCCTCAGTGGCTTCCCCCTCATGTTCGCCGGCTTGAAGGCGGCGCTGGACGGCTGCGTGAACCTCAAGGGCGTCGTGCGGCCCGCGACGCACGGCTCGCTGCTCGCCGTCATCGCGGCCGTGGCGGCGCGGTCGTCCGAGGAGGAGATCGGCCTGATTATTGAGTTGCTCGGCTCGACGCTCGGCGTCGCCGCGGCCTACGTCGTGCCCGGGCTCTGCGCGGCGCGCTCGGCCGCGCTGGAGCCGGTCCACCGCCGCGCGGGCGCCGCGCTCGCTTTAGCGGGCTTGGCGTTGTGCGTCGGGGGCACGTACCTTACGCTGAAGACGCACGCTTAGAGAGGTGGGTCTGTCGTAAAACTATATCGTATTTTGGTGTCGCGGCGATGGCTTGGACTTGAGGCCCGCCCAGGCCCGACCGGCCGGGGGGGAGAGAGAGCGCGCTCCCTCCGGCGTATTCATCGACGGCGGGCGCGGGGCGTCTCTCATCAGAGCATACTTTAGAAGCATACTTCCGTCTTGAGAGAAGCCGCCTCCGCAAATCCCCCCAACGTCCTAGAAAAAAAGTTCGGGTTCCTATCGCCATCGCTGCACAACTTGGATTATTACAGGCTGTCGACCGCCAAGATGGTGAGTGACGGACCCGCTACAGCTCACAGGACACCTACACATACCCATGGACCGCCTGCGCTGCTCAATTAGCGTGCCGCTGCCGCAGCGGCCGCCAAAAAGCCCTAGCAGCGAGTTGCCCAAAAAAGGCGGCGCGCCCGTCCCGAGGGCCGGGTTGCGCCCTCACAAGCTCTCACTTCGACCTCATATCGCTCCGACACGCCCCACGCTCACACGCTACGGCTGCTCGTCTCCTAAACAACCCCGCACCTGCCAATCGTCCTCGAACGCGCGCTCACCCCCATCCCCTCGCAGACGAAAGGTACTTCGTCGTTCGGAAAGCGGCACTCGAAGACGCACACCACGTGCCGGCGGTGCAACAAGGTGTCGTTCCACCTGCAGAAGAAGGTATGCGCGTCCTGCGGCTACCCCGGCGCCAAGATGCGTAGATTCAACTGGTCCGAGAAAGCGCTGCGGCGCCGCACCAACGGCACGGGCCGGATGCGCCACATGCGCCACATGCCGCGCCGGTTCAAGAACGGCTTCCGCGAGGGCACGCAGGCCAAGGCGGCGCCCAAGGCCGCTTCGGCATAGGGTCTTCGTGTAAAAAAAACTAGTACTTTATTCAGACCTGCCGCCGGTGCGAGAAATCCACGCCGTCGCAGCGACACGCCCCCGTGCAAATTAGGTCCTCATTTACGCGCGCGAGCTACTTCGTCGCCGCGGCGTAGCGCTCGCCGACGTCGGCCCAGTTGGCGATGTCCCAGATGGCGCTCACGTAGTCCGGCCGCACATTCTTGTAGTCGAGGTAGTAGGCGTGCTCCCAGACGTCGATGCCGAAGAGCGGGACGAGGCCGGTGGTCGCTTCCAGGGGGTCCTGGTTCGGACACGTCGCCAGCTGCAAGGTCGAAGTCGCCGGGTTGTAGCCGAGCCAGCCCCAGCCCGAGCCCTGCACGGCGACCGTCAATGCGGAAAGCTTCGTCTTCATCGCATCAAAACTCCCAAAGTCCGCGTCGATCTGGGCAGATAAAGCACCGGTCGGCGGCGCGCCGCCGCCCTCGCTCGGGGGCGCCAGGTTCTGCCAGAAGATGGAGTGGTTCAAATGACCGCCGCCATTGAACTTGACCGCGGCCTGCGCGGCCACGATGGCCGTCACGTTCTCCTCGGCGACGGCCACCGCGAGCTTCTCCGTGGCCACGTTGAAGTTCGTCACGTAAGTGTTGTGGTGCTTCGAGTGGTGGATCTCCATGATTTGGCCACTAATGACGGGCTCGAGCGCCGAGTACTCGTACCCTAAAGCGGGCAGCGTGGCCTTGGTGCGCGCCGGCGCGCGGAGGAGGCGCGTGGCCCTGCGCGCGGATTGCGTGTGGTGTTTACTGCTGGTGATCGGGGGGCGCGGCGCCTCTCGACGCGTCGACGGGTTTCACGTGTACTGCGTTTGTGCGTGTGCAAACGTATCTCGATGCCGGCGCGCGCTGTTGGCGCTGCGCGGCGTCGCGCGCGCGATGGGTGCCAAAGCTGCGGCGCAGTCCTAAAGCTGTGGTGCAGTCCTGCAGTCCAGGGGGGACTGCATCGCTCCACAGCGCCGTGGGCGACAAATTCATTGCGAGATAGCAGCCAGCGACAAGTGGAAAGGTTACTTTTGAGTGCTTACCTTCTGAGAGCGAGCATGGTCGTTGCTTTTGGTGCTTTGGCGCAGAGACACTGCAGGGAATACCCGCACGAATTAGCTTCAGCCGCGCGTGTGTTGTTTCTTTGTCCTACCCCGACTTCTGGGCGGATGTTCCATGCCCGAGACGACTCTTCTAGGTGAGATCAACGCTTGGACCTGATTCGGAGCACCGAGGGCGACGGCGTGTGCTCGGTAGCCACTGCAACCGCGGCACACCTAACACCAGCGGCCGCAGAAAACACCGCGATACACGCGGCGCTACTGTATTTTTTGCCGGGCGGCCTCCTCTGGCGGCCCTACAAGTGTGCTGCATAAAATAGCCACATCCCAATACGCACCGCTGCGCTAGACAGGGCGGCGCGCGGTAGCGGCGAGCCCACGACGCATCGCTCCCCGGCGGCGCGGCGCGGCGCAGTCCCGCCGTAACGCACAAAGATGAAGCTCCGGGAGATGAACGACTGGAAGATCTCGAACGACACGTTGAAGCTTGGCGTGGAGCTGGGCCGGGGCTCCTTCGGGATTGTGATGGCGGCGGAGTGGCGCCACACGCCCGTGGCCTTGAAGATCTTGTTTGCCGACGCGCAAGCGGACGACAAGGTCCTTTTCGAGAAGGAAGTGCGCATGATGGCCACGCTCCACCATCCGAACATTGTGCAGTTTTTAGGCTACGCCCGCACGCCCGCTCTCACGCTGGTTATTGAGTTATTTCCTGAAGGTAGCGTGGAGCGGTTCGTGCCCAGGGAGAAGCCCGGGCAAAAGACGTCTCTAAGGTTCTGCATCGACATGGCTTTAGCTATTGAATATTTACATTCGAGGCAACCGTCCATCGTCATTCACCGGGACATCAAGCCCGCGAACTTTCTATTGACGGCGTCCTTGCGAGTCAAGCTGGGCGATTTCGGCATCGCTCGTACTAGAAAAGGCCAAGGCGTGGACCGGACGCGGAGTAGCGAATCTTTAGCGACCATGCTGGATTCCTCCATGCACGGCGTGTCTTCTCTTGGAAGTTTAGAGGACCACGCGGCCGCGGACCAGGAGCTACGAGTTTCTGGGGACGATTTGACGTCGAACTGCGGCACCGTGCGGTTCATGGCGCCCGAAGTCGCGGCGGTGGATGGCGCTAGAACCCAAGCGTACGACTCCAAAGCGGACGTCTTCTCGCTAGCCATGGTCTACTACTTCGTGTGGGAGCGGACGCTACCGGGCATTCCCGAGTGCAACAAGCCGCCCCTCCATTTGGCGGCGTTGCGGCAGGGCCGGCGCCCGACGTACAACCGCACGCCCAAGCCCATCCGCGAGCTCGTGAACCACATGTGGCGCTTGGAGCCCCAGGACCGGCCGTCCGCCGCGGACGTCCTGGACTACCTCTACAACGTCAAGCACAAGCCGACTTTTGGCGGGGGCGTGCTCAAGGTGACGCCGCCGGCGTCGGGGAGCCTCTTCTCCGCGCAGCCGCCGGCGCCGGGCAACTGACTACCACTCTAGGGGCGCCTATGTTGTTCTCGCCACCTTTAACAAGACCTTGATAGAATTTTTACTCGTCAGCCACGCGGAGGTTCGCCACCTTAAGGTCAATCGTCTCCGGGCCGTCGCGCATCTCGACGGTGGCGGGGTAGCGGCCCTTGCCGTTACAGCGGCCGCGAACGATCGCGGTTTTGCCGTTGTACTTTGGCTTGGCCTTGAGGCCCTCGAGGACGACTTTGTCATTGATAGAGAAGGCGGCCGAGAGGCGCTCAAAATCGTCCACGAGCGCCACGCGCTTGGCGAGCGCCACGCGCTTGGCGAGCGCCTCGGGCGTCGCGCGGCTGTTGGGCTCCGCGGCGTCGCCTCCATTATCAATAATGTAGCGGGTGAGGTCGGCAAGGGGGTTGCGGCGGCCCCGGCGCAGAACCACCTCGGGCCAGCCGGGCGGCGCCGTGGCGGGCTCTAGTTTCGCGCCGCGGCGAACGAGGACCCGGACCGTGTCCTCGGTCGCACCACCCAATTGGATCGCGCCGGTGAGCCCGCCGGCAGCAAACTGCAGGGGCGTGTAGCGTTGGTCGTTGCCGCGTCGGAGCCCGTCACACACAGCTAGCTCGAGGTCGGCGCCGCCTTCCACGACCGCCGCGAGAACTCCGTCGCAGCCGGCCCGCGCGCAATGAGCCCCGGCCGTCGCGGAGACGTTCTTGTCGAGGCCGTCGATGTCAACGCCCGCGTCCAGGAGTAACTTGCTGACGGCCACCGCCTCGTCCTGCGCGGTGCGGTGCACGAGCCTTGCGCAGGCCACGAGCGGCTTGGCGCGGCGGGCCGGGCCCCCGTTCGGGTCGGCACCGAATTCCAATAAGACTTTCACGCACGATAACGCGAGCTGATACACCGCCTCGACGAGAGGTTGCTCGTCGCTGAGCGAGGTCGCAGGAGCGAAGGGGCCCGCGTTGCGCGACGCCTCCTCCGTAAACTGTCGCATCACATCAGCTTCGGCACCATCTTTAACGCCACGAGGGTTTGCCGCGATGGCCGCGTTCAGGCGGGCCGTCATGTCTAACATTAGGTTCCCCGTGTCATTCCCTACGACCGGCACCGACTGTCCGTTCACAAACGAGAAGGAGCGGCCTTCTTTGGCGGCCCTCTCGTTCAACGCGCCTGCTATATCCTCGGAACCCGACGCTCTCGCATCTTCCGCATTCAGGTGATCCGTGACGTCTAGCACAGGTCCGTTGGAGGCGATCACCAGTGCCCCTTCGCCGTTCGGCGAGCATCCCATCTCCAGGAGTCGCCGGAGCGCGCGCGCGTGCCCAGACAGGATTGCCGCGCGGACGAGCTGCCCCTTGGTCACCGAAGCCCTCCCTCCGACTGATCCGAGCTTCCGTTCGGCGTCGACGGGGACCCGCTCGAGCGCCGCGAGGACGCCGTCCTCGCTGATAGAGGCGCTTTCGCGGTTCCAGCGGTCGCACTTCTCGTAGTCGCCGTAGCTTTGGAGCACCTGCTCGAGCGCGCGATATTGCGCCTCGAGATCCACCATGGTGGCTTGTGTGATCAGAGATGCATGCTCTATGTATTGTATCGCTCGTGAGATTTTGATTTGCCGATAATCGCCTTGATAGCAAAACTCGAGGCTAAAGCGTTGTCGCGCTGTGATCCGCGCGCGAGCACTCGCGTTTTGAAAACCCCGATTTGGCACAAAACTAACTAACTCTAGAGCACAAAGAGACGCCATCGACGCGACCACCGACAAGCCACCACGAAAGGACCACATAAAGCCTACATAAGTTACCCCCTCGCCACGCCCCCCGCCAGCTTGTACGTCGTCGCCTTCGTGACCTGAGCCTGCGGCGCGGCCTCGAACTCGAAGGTGACGGCGTCGCCGGCCGCGACCGCGAGCGGCACGTCCGTCATGAGCTGCAACACAGTCTGCCAGTGCGACTTCTGGGCCTCGCCGTTCGGGCCCCGCGAGCGGATCAAGGTCCCGTCGGAGCCGTCGCACACGAGCGCGGGCCACATGGCCAAACCACTAAACTTGGAGCCGATCTGCGCGGCGGTTTGCGCGGCGTCGATTTTGGTTTTGCCCGTCCAGTCCTCGCGCGCGTCGATGAGCAACGACTGCATCTGCTTCTCCTCGGCAAAAGCCTTCTCGAAGCCTTTCTGGGCGTTCACAATGGCGGCCGCCGTCACGGGGAAACTTAACGAGGTCCTGACCGCGGCCGGCAACGATGGCAGGGGCTGGGAGAAGTCAATGTCCTCCAATAGCTGGGGCGGACTGAGCACTTGTAATGCTTCGTCCCGGCAGTTGAACCGGATGGGGTCCTTGCCCACGATCTTGGACCAGTCGAAGGAGGGCGGCGTTAATAAATTGTGCAGGGCGTAGGCCACGGGCGCCGCATAGGTCTGGCACCGCCGCGGGATGTACGACCCGGGCTCGTCCGGGCGCTTCACGTGCCGCTCGCGCGCGTCCTTCATGGTCGCGTAGAGGCCCTCCTCGGACGCGAGCGAGCCGCAGATCTCGAAGACGCACAGGTCGACCTTCTCCGGCAAAATGAGATCCGTGGAGAAGCCCTGGATCACCTCGATGGCGCCCGGTTTTAGGGGAACCAGCCCGTTCACGTCCCTCCTATTGGACGTGGGGTCCTCGCACTGCGCGATAAAGTTCTTGGCACGGCGATACGCCTCTGGATTCGCCTCCACCGCATAAACTTTCTTCGCGCCCGCCGTCGCGGCGATGAGTGCGAGTACGCAGAAGGGCCCCGTGCCCAGATCCAGCACGACCGCCTCGGGCCCGAGCTCCGCGAGCCTACTCCGTATGGCCTTCGCGAACTTGGGCGTCCGGCGCGGGTCGTCCCGCATGGCTTTGTACGCCTTCTCGTCGAATTCAATAAAGTTGATCTGCGACGGGAAGTCGCTGTCGAAGCCGTCGGTCGCGGACCAGCTCACGGTCTTGAGCGCTGTTGCCACCGCTGCCGTGGCCGGCGTCGCAGGGATCAACGCCGTCGTCGTTATTGCGGCGAAGCCCTTGGCCACGGCGCGGCGGTCCAGGGGCTGGAGCGCATTACTGCAGGCCAGCAGCGCCGCGACGTGGGTGAGCTGCATCCTGCGCTGTGCTTGAGTGCTGCAGTGCGCGCGCCTCAATTGGCGAACGCGTTGGAGAGCGGTCACGACTGATCGACTTAAGACCTTCTACTGCGTGTGTTGCGCCAGTGATGGATGTTGCGCTGCGTTGGCGTCACTTTTGCGCGAGATGGAAAAACCCGTTTTGTCGAATTTAGCCCGAAACCCCCGAGCTCCGAGGTCGCGCGCCGTCATCGCGGCTGAGTTTCACCACCGAATTGAGTATACTTACTCGGGCTTCCCCTTGATCGAGAGCACCTCCTGTGTGGACAGCGACGAGTGAGGATTGGCGCGTCGATGGCGTCATCTTGAAGAAAGTCTCCGACAACCCCGAACCCGCGAACCCGAACGCAAGGGGTCCACACGCTATCGAAGAGTAATTCGACTGGGAGCCGCCCTATTAACCCGACCTCTCCACCTACCTGGGGTCCGCTACAGAGTAGCGACCAGTAGCAACGTCATCGCGGGTGCATTTAATCGATTGGAGTCTACTTGCTCAGAAGGGGGGCGGAATGCTCGCATGCTCGCATCAATCATAGTCATCCCGCCAAGCGGAATCATGTGCGTTGGGCGAGAGGGCGAGGGCAAAGTCCTGGGGGGACGCGCCATGAAAGCGTTGGGCAGCGCAAGGATGGCGATACGCGTCTCAGTCTCAGTGCGTCTTGAGGTCGCCCTGGCGCGCCTTCGGCAGTTTGAACCAGTCGCGCGTGTGCCCGAGCCCCGTCTCGACGTCGGTCTGCGCCACGAAGCCCAGCTTCTCGCGCGCCTTGGAGGGGTCGCACTCGGAGATGCGGATGTCGCCGTCGCGCGGCTTGCGGTTCTCGATCTTGTTCTTGCCGCCGAAGAGGCGCACGACCGTCGTCGCGAACTCCTGCACCGTGATGTGCCGCCCCGTGCAGACGTTGAAGACGTACCTTGCGAAGCGCTATGGTGCTGGTCGACGGCAAAACACTTCGTCAGGTCGGACACGAGCTTAATTTGCGTGTTGCCGGTCGACGGGTGGTGCGCGACGAGGGCCGCGCCAGCGGCGCCGCGGGAGCTGCCCGTAGTCACCGCCGTCGCTGCGAGCATGCCGAGGACGAACGACGCGGCGGCCGCGGCGGCCCCGATGCGCTTCCAGGGCCGCTCGGGCGCCTTGGTGAGAAGCGTCTGCTCCGACTCGACGTCAGCGGTCGTGTTGTACGTGGGTATATTCATGATTGCGCCTGCGTCGAGTAAAGTCTCAGACTCAGAGCCGGTCGGTTTTTTTGCGGCGCGCGGCGCGCGTGGCGCGCTTCTGGTGCCTCGTGCGCGCGGGCACAACGCAACGTTGCGGGAGTGTTCTCTGACGCCGGAGCGCACGATTTGTGAGAGCTAGAATGCGATGCGTTCGAGAGAGCCACAGAAATACCCGTGCCAGCGCAAATCGCGTTCTATGCGCGTTCTTCTCCTCCACAAACGTCTCCCTGCAATTCCAAAGATCGCAGGATAGATTTATCCTCGCCGGAAGACTGCCCTGGGGAAGCAAGCGCCGGGAGGAGGGGGTCGGTCCCGCGGCCGTCGCGAGACAACGAACAAAACTTACACAAAAGAACCAAATCACCAGTCCACCTCCTCCTTCACGACGAGCACGGGGTCCAACGGCCGCTGCATGCGGTTCGCCGCCTCCTCCGTCTCGGCGATGATCGAGGACACGCGCGCCATGTCGTTGCGCGTCGCCTCGCTGACCTTGTCGGCCTCGTCGGGCGGCCACTGCACGGCCCAGCTGTAGGACGTGTGCTGCTTCTCCAGGGGCGCCAGCGCCTGGACCGGGGGGGGCTCGGCGAAGCGCCGGGCCTCGCGCTCCGGGGGCAGGTCGCCCGGCTGGTTGAAGCGCCGGTCCAACCGCACCTGGCGCCGCCGCCGCGCGCCCACCGCCAGTAACACGTTGCCGCCGACCGTATCGTCAAAATCGGCCGCATCATTAGTAAGCGCGTTGCTCTCGCCCAATCTAGCTTTGGCCCTTCCTAACCTCCCGTAAGCGTGCAGCGTCCGGAGGTCGTCCCGCACCTTTTTCACGCGCGTGAGGGCCACTTCACTCTTCACCTTCGTGCGCTGCTCCGTCAGGAGCACACTTAATGTCGCACCTTTTTCGACCTTGCCCTCGTCCAGACCGCTGGCGCTGACCGCTCTTGCCACAGCCGTGCGCCTTCGCTCCGTGGGCGTCCCGAAGATGGCGGCCATGTTGGCCGTCTTGTAGCGGAGCTTCGAGGCCTCGGCCATCAGCGACGACCGCTTTTCGTTATTCGTCGCCAGCGCCTGCTCCCTGGCCTTTGTTCTTGCCTTATGCCGGTCGTCGGCTCTTTTAGCTAAGAGCCGCTCGCGCTGCCGCGAGAGGGCGTCCTGCCGGGCCTGCTCCTCGGGCGAGTCCTTGTCGCGCACTTCTAAAAACCCCGCGTCCCGCGCCGTGGCCTCCCGGAGCAAGTAGCGGTCCAGCGGCACGGCCAGCGGCATGGTCAGCGACGCGCCGCGCGCTGCTGGTAAAGAGCTCCCCCGTTCGTAGTCGCCGGAGGGCCGCCCCTTGCCCGGCTGGGCCGGGGCCTGATTGTGCGCCCGCGCGAGGGCGTTCCCGTCGTCGAACTTCTGAGTCATCTTGGACCGCTCCTCTTGATCCTTCAAGCGGCGGGGGCCGCAGCACAGCGTCCGTCTGACGGGGTCGTAGGCCCAGAACGGCGTGCCGAACGCTCTCACTTTTTGGGACGTGGCGAGTTGGCGGTGGCACACGTCCAGAGCGGCGTCTTCCGCGACGCGCTGGGCCGAGGCCGACTCGCGCAGGTCCCGCGGTATGGCCCTTATTTTCTTGTCTATTGTTTCAGTTCGCTTCAGCCAACTATCCCAGGTGCCGAAGAATTCGTCGTCCCTGTGTTCTTTTTGGAGGGACGGCCAGGATTTTAGGACCCTTAAAATCTCCTTGCGCTCGGGGTTGACGCGGCGCCACTTCGCCTTCTTCGGACCTAGTAGTGCAGCATTGACCCTATCTGCAGAAACTTGATCATTCGCCACAGTAAGCGGCGACACGCGATTGATGTCGGGCAAAAAAGCGTCCGCGCCGTACTGCAACAAAGCACACACGGCCTGGACGGGGCCCCGTTTGACCGCCTCCGTGAGGACACACTTCCTGTTCTCGGGGCTTAACGTATTCGCGTCCGCACCAGTAGCGAGCAGCATCATGAGCATGTCGACGGTATTCCGTTCGTCACTCAGAGCCTTCTGCCGTCTCCCCTCGTCGCGCTGCGTCATCCTATCGGCAGCATGCGTCGGACCCCAGCTCGCCCAGCAGGATTGAACTGGTCCGAAGCCCGCGGCGTCCTTTTTATTCGGGTCGGCCCCGAATTCGAGTAGGAGCTCGACCATGCGGGCGTCGCCCCGCCGCACGCTCAGCTCCAACGCGACCGTATTCATCTCGTCTTCGGGGTCCGGGACGTCCGGCCTCTGAAAACCGTTCAGGAATAAAATACGTAATCTTTCGGAATCGCCCCTTCGCACAGCATTCCACCAGTCATGCAATTCCTTCCGGTCCTTCAAGAACTCCGTCGCCTTGTCCGCTACGGATGCGGCTAATTCTGAATCAGACAGTCCGACCAGTTCCCCGGCCACCTCGAACTCGCCGTCACCTTCTGGTGGTTTAGGTGGTTCAATAACAGCAGCCTCGATGTACTTCGCGACGCGATTCCGGCCCTGTTCTTCGTTGAAGGCGTCTATTTCACTATCGATCTCCTCCAATGTCTCGCCGACCTTCGCTAAGGTACTTCCGACGCGCTTCTGGATTAGAGCCTTGAGCTCGAACTGGGCGTGCCGCACCTTCTCCTGCACGCTCTCGCCGCGCTTCGCTTGAATAGAGCGCACCCTTTCTCTAATGCCGTCGATCTGGGCCTTGGATTGCAGCTCCCGCGCCTCGTCCCGCTCCACGGCGCTCCCCGGGATGGGGAACTCGCTCGCGATGGCGTGCTTGTGGTACCGGCCCAAAAAGTCGACGAGGCCCCACTCCAGGGCGTCGTCCGGCTCCTCGGGCATGGCCTCCGCCCGCTGGGAGGGCGGGGCCCGGGCCATGCTGTCCGTCTGTGCTGTCTATGCTGTGGTCTGTGGGGCTCGGCGGCGTCAGGCAGCCTGAACGCGCTTGTCCGAACGAATGCCTTCGCGGGCCTCGCTGGCTGCCGCCAGTCGCGTCGGCTTGGAGCGCTACCCTCTCGATGGGAGGCGTTGGCTCAGCTCTGCCCGGCGCCGAGGGTCTAGCCTTCGGGTGCTTGCCAGTCTTCGCACCCGCCCTCAGCCGTGGGTATGACACCACGGACAGCTCCGAGGCTTAATCGAAATCAAAACGGGTTTCGCTCGATTTGCGCAATTGCCTTGCCTCAAGCTCAGCTCTTCATCAGACAAGAGAGCGAACCGGCAGAGACTCTCTCAGACACGTGAGAGCCAGCACATTACTGGATACCGCTGAAACAACTGCACTGCGCCGCTTGCAGCGACGCCAGCAAGCAGTGAGGAGTAGCAACGCCAAGCGTGAGGAGCAGCGACGCCAGCAAGCGGAGGATGGCGAGCGGCTTTGGAGCCTTTGGCGGCGAGGGCCGCTGCTACAATTTTTTTATGACCTTCAAGGAATGCATGAAGAACACGGACGACAAATATACTTGCAAACCCGTGCGCCCGCCGCGTCCTCCACGCGCGCAAGGTGTCTTCGAGCGGGCGGACTGTCTGCGCGATGGCATGGAGGGTCTCAGCGTGCGCTGCCGGGCTACGCGGCGCGAGTCACGTCCTCGCCGCGACCGTCCTCTACCCCTCCACCGACAGGGAGCCAACCCACACGCCATCGCCGCGACTCACCATTCGCCCCCCGCCAAGTGGCGCACACAAAACACACCACGCCCCCTCGCGCAGGCCCAGGAGGACTACTACGAGTGCCTGCACCACAAGAAGGAGTTCACGCGGCGGAACGAGGTCGAGGCGCACCGCGCCGGCGCGGGGAAGGGCGGGGCGCCCGGCTGACAGTAACTAGTGTTTAGAGGATCCCCTTGAGCTCGTCGAGGATCTCCTTGACCTCCCTATCGTTCTCGTACTTCTTCATGGCCCCCGGCCCGTTCTGCATGACGTCCTGGACGGCCTCCATGACGCGCGGGTTCTGGGCCGCCTTCTGGACCGCGGCCATGGCCTTGGGGTTGCCCATCACTTTCGACATGATATCGCCCATGCCGCCCATGCCGCCGCCGCCGCCGCCCATGCCGCCAAACGGATTTCCGCCGCCGCCGCCGCCGCCGCCGCCCATGCCCGACAGAATGTCCGCGATGTTCGGCATGCCACCTGGAGAACCACCGCCGCCGCCGCCAAAAGGAGACCCGCCTGGGGCGCCCCCGCCGCCGAAGGGGTTGCCCCCCATGCCGCCGAAGGGGCTCCCGCCCCCCGGCGCGCCCCCGAAGGGCGAGCCCCCCTGGGGCGCGTCGCTCGGACTCCCCGCCTTGGGCATTTTGGACGTCTTCAATTCCATCACGTCGTCGTCGAACACGTCGTCGCCTTGTGAAGGGGCGTCGGGCCGCTTGCCCTCGGACAAAGCGCCGACGTAGGCGTCCACTAGCTCCTTCTTCTCGAGCATGCCGCGCGTGGACACGCCCATCTTGCCCAGGGCCTCCTGTAACGCCTTGATGCGCATTTTGCCCACGTCGGCTATGGCGGCCTCGGCATCAAAGTCCGCGGGCGGCGGCTTCTTTTCAGCCGGCGGCGCCTTGTAGGACGAGACGTCGATGACGTCCTCGTCCTCGGGCCGCCGCCGCGTCTTGGGGGCGGGCGTCGGCTTCGGCGTCGGCGCGGGCGCAGGCGCCGGCGCCGGCGCCGGCGCGCTCTGGGGCACGCCCCCCCCGGCCTTGAAGGCGGCCAGGCGCTTCGCGAGCTCGTCCTTCTCGAAGCAGTCGTCGTACCGCACGCCCGCCTCGCGCAGCTCCTGCTGGATGGCGCTCGCGCGCATCTTCCTGATCTCCTCGAGGTCCGACGCGCGCAGCGGCGTGGCGTGGCGCCGCGGCGCCAGCGGCGCGCGGAAGGCGGCCGCGCATGCCGCCAAGCCGATGAGTGCTGGTCGCAGCACCATGGCGTGTTATGTTATGCAGCTGTACGAGCCGTAGGAACACACCGCGTCCTAGTCCAGCGTGCGTGCCCGCTTAACTGCTCGTAGGAATACAGCGAATACAGCGTTGATCGCGATGGCGTGAAGTAGAGAAGCAGAGTGGCCGCATCAACTAGGAGAGCGCACCAGCTCTGCGAGGTTCGGGTTTTGTGCCGCCACCTACATCTACGCATACCGATGGTGCCTCCTCTGGGCCCGTTAGCTACTAGCCGCGCGGGCTTCATACCGATGCCCGGGGGAGTAGTAGGCGCGCCACCAAGAGAAAAGATGGCTATTACTCGCCGCGCCACACGTCGCACGCCCCCGGCCCCGCCTCGACCTTGGTGTATTGGATTTGCCCGTCGACCTTCTTCGGCAGGACCAGGACCTCGACGAAGGCGTCGCAGGCCCCCGCCACGCTCGACGCCACCTTCAAGAGCTTCGCGGCGTCCTCCAGGAAATCCCCGAAGGCGCGCTTCGTCACGGCCGACGCCAAGCACGACTGGCTGCACCGCGTCCAGTCGATCACACAGACCATCCGGGGCGCCTCGGGTAACCTGGGCATGCAACGGCTCCGCATGTTTGCGGTGCGGACCGAGGCGTGGGCGCGCGTCTGACTCCGCGTCGAACGTTTAAACGCCATCGACGCGAGAGTCGCCTCACCGGTCGCTGTCTACGCAGGGGCGCGTGAACAGACCCTTCAAGGAGAGCGACACCGGCTTTGCCTTGGTGCAGGCGCAGGTGCTCGTCCAGCTCGTGGCCGAGATAAATAGGTGGGGGCTCACTGCGCGCCGGACGCTCGAGAAGCATCTATCGGAAAACGCGATATCGCCGACGCGACCCCTTCCGCAAACCGTCGCTGACGCCGTCGGGGGGACACCGTACAGTGTGGTGTCGCACCACACCGCACTCTACGGGCCACCAGTGTACGCCCCACAGGAACCAGACTCGGACTAAAATAATACAGTGTTAGTACCTAGTTGCAGTAGTACGGGCCACCACTTACCCACGCCGCCCGGAAGCCGACCTATTACTCAAAATACGGGGCGCCACTTACTCACACCGCCCGGAAGGACGACCCGCCGCGCAGGACGCCGACATCCTCGAGCAGGTCCGTCTTGGCCGCGTCCGTCACGGGCTGCAGGTCGGGTACCTTCGCGGCGATGAAGTCCAGGCAGCGCGCGATGTCCGCCGACGCTTGCGCGCGCATCGTCACCAGCCGCGTGTCCTTCAATTCGTGCTGCTTGGACGCCACCTCGATGAAGACCTGGGGGTAGCTCTCGCGGATCTTGGCGAGCGTCGCGCCCCGCTTGCCGATGATGCGCCCGACCATGCGCTCCGGGATCTCCACCCGGCACTTTTGGCGGTCGTCTGCGGCGAGCAACGGCGCCGGCGCGAAGGCCGGGCCGATGTCCAGGCCCTGCGTTAACCTCTTCACGTCGAAGAAGGCCACCGCGATGGTCGCCGCAACATCAGCAGCAGCATCGTGGGCCTTGCCCGCCACCTGGTTGTCGTCGATCTCGGCGAGCAACGCCCGCATGCCCGGCGCCGAGGCGCGGGGCCCCCAGTGCAACAACATCGTGTCGATCGTCCGCCGCTTCAAACACAATCCCTTGATCTTGAGCACCTGCAAGTCCGCGCAGAGCTTGTGGCCCACTAAAAAGGAGGTGTCGTCGAACCGACTCGCAATGAGGCGCTGCATGTCCTGAATCGAAGCCAGGTCCTTGCGCGCCGCGACGTGGGCCGACCGCTTTAATCCATGAATAGAATCCTTCCAGTCGAGGAGCTGCGCCTGGTGGTCGTCCCACCAGTTCAACTCGTCGCCCGGGTTGATCAGGCCGTCGAAGAGCGTCTCCTGGGCCGCGCGCACGCCGTCCGGCGACGCCTCCCACCGCGTGCGCGTCACGCACGCCGAGACCGGGAAGCGCACACCGTCCTTTCTGCGTTCGCACATCTCCACGTCCAAGGCGAGCCACGTCACGGCCTCGCCGCCGCTGGGCGGGTGCGCGTCGAGGCGCGCCCAGCCGCCCACGTGCTCGGGCGTCACGAGCGGCCCGTACAGCTCGGCCGCCATGAACTTGCCGTGGCGCGCCGTGGCCGCGGCGAGCGCCCCAACGTCCGCGGCGAAGCGCGCTAACGATGTGCCGCGCAGCGGGAGGACGCACGCAGCTTGCGTGGTCGCCGGCGTCGGGCTCGAGGACGTGCGTCTTCTCTTCGAGGGCGTGAGCTCGGGCGCCTTCGTCGTCTCGAGGCCGTCCATGGTCGGCGCGCTGTCCGTCATCGTTTCAAATATGCTCTCTGTGGCTCAAGGGCTTAAAGGCGCGGTGCGGCGGCGTGGGATAAGCTATGTTCGGAGCGATGTGGCGCCCTAGCGGTCACAAATCTTGATCAGGAACAGCGTTACGCGATCGCACGTCTGGAGCTCGGGCTCGCGGCGCGGCGCGGCGGCGCGCGGGCAAACCCGCACGATAAACCCGCGCGTTTTGAAGAAGAGACGTCCCCAGCGATGCCTACGTAGCGACAGTCGAAGGCTTTACCTCCTGTACATGTGAAATTGGCCAAAACATCTCAGCAAAAAAAAGGCAGAGCCAAGGAGCTGCCAAGGTAGACAGAGAAGCTGGCCCACCTGTGCCGCTGCACGGACACGGTCATGGGTAAAAAATCTCGGAGACAACGCGGCAAGCGCGAAGAGAGCAGCCCAGAGCAGCCCTCTCGACGCAGCGCAGCAAATACAGGCATGCTCGAATGCCGCCGCGTCTACTTCGGCACGGCGCTCCGCCGCGACGTCACGGTCATCTTTGTGCCGTCCGGCATTATTATGGAGTGGCGGAGCGAAACGTCGGGCCTGTACATCGAGACCAGCCTCGCGGCGTCCCACATGACCTCGTTCGACATGTACCACGGCCCGGCGCGCCCCGGCACCAGCCTCGCAGACGACGACGGAAACGCCATCCTTGGATACATATCTACGGGTAGGCCGATCCAGGACTTTTTCGCCATCGGCCTGCGCCAAAAGCCGCCGCACCTGCGCTCAGTGGACGGCTTCGAGCCCACTGATGAGGGGCCACGGAAGTACATCGTTGTCGTCCTCGAGGACGACGACGCTCTCGCGACCTTTAGGCACGAGGCAGTGCCGAACGTCGTCTGGGGCGGTCACGTCGGCTGGCCGGCCGCGCCCGTCCTCAGCACGTCAGCGGCGGCACGGCCATTCCTCGCGGGCGTCCCCATCGCCGACAAGCTCGCCGTCGCCGACGCGGTGGAGGACGCCGCGGCGTTGCGGCAGAAGTCCTCCCGCGCGCCGCGCCGCGACTTCGACGTCGAGGCCGTGGACCCGGACGCCAACGATCTGAACGACGAAATGCGCGATTTCCTGGAAATAGCCAGCGAAACGCGAGCGGGGGTGGTCATCGACGACGCGGACGCGGACAATTTTGACGAATACTATAAACTCATCGTCAGAAACATATTTGACGATGCATCCAAGAAAATCTTAGGCGAGCCAACGATCGGACCGCAGTCGCTCAAGGCGCTAATGGCTTCCGGACACCAATGTGATTGTTTACGAGCCATAGAACGCTGGCCCCGCATCAGGAAATACTGGCCGCGGGTCCGGCGGCGCATCTGTTCTGCTTGCGGGAAACACTCACTTGATCTTTCCCAGCCGCGGTTCCTCGTCTGCGGCGGCTGCAGCAAGGGTCGGGGCGTGGCCCGCTACTGCTCCGAGGCATGTCAGGGCGAGCACTGGCCCGAGCACAAGGCGCATTGCGGCTTGATCCATGAATACCCGGAAAGGGTTCGAGCGTTAATGTACTCGATGCGGCAGACGGACATCTTGAAAGCGAGGAAGGCTCTCGGATAAGAGATCGGAGCATGGCTGGAACAGCACTGACGAGCCGGGTAAGTAGATTGTAAAAAAGCCGATCGAAACCCAAACTTAGTCCTCGGACGCAGCTAAAGGTGGCTCGTCGCCGCACCACGGGTCGTCCGCGAGCGGCTCGTAGGTCTCGGGGTCCACCATCCCCAGGTCCTTGACGACCGGGTTGAAGCCCGGCGTCGAGAAGTTGTCGTCGGCCAGCGAGTAGGTGGACGCGGCGGCCGCCACGAGCGTCGCGACGTCCACGTCGGCCGGGTCCAGGCCCCGCTCGCGCGCGATCGCCGCGACCTCTTTCTCGGTGATTGCATCGGGATTCAGCCACCACACGCGGCCGGGCAGCGCGTCGACCACGGCCTTGGGGCCGCCGCTCTCCTTGGTGGCCTCCATCCAGCTGAACTGGTTCGGCCGCCTCCTATTCTGGCCGGGGGGCCGCTTGGGCCCCTCGGCGCCGCAGCGGAAGCACTGCCGCCGCGACGCGAAGTTGTTCACGCAGCACTTCGGGCAGTCCCAGTCCCCCGGCCGCTTCTCAAAGTCGCCCTGGCGGCCGCGGCCGCGGCCCCCGCCCCTTCCGCGGCCCCGGCCCCGGCCGCGCCCGCCGCCGCGCCCGCCGCGCGGCTCGGAGAAGGAGCCCTGGGCGTCCGCGGCGCGTGGTGCCAGCGCGCGGCGGTGAGCCGGCGTGTTGAAGCCGGTGGCGCAGGCCTGTAGTAACGCTGCCGCGACGGCGAGACGCATTGTTGTGCAAGCTATTGCCGACCGCAATGATGCACGCAAACTTGCGACCGCTCGTGAGCGCTACTCTGCAGAGCGAGTACAGCGCGTAGTGCCGTACGTGCGTTGCGTACACGGTACAAAGCAAGCTCTGTAGCTGTAGGCTGAGTCCAGAAACCCGTGCACTGAACCCGCACGTAGACGTCCTGACGTAGATCATCGGCCGGCCAGACCCTACTTGATGTCAAGGGTATGGGGCTACGCGCCTTACACATGAGTCGCGGGGGAAGGCGCCCATCTAGAGGCGCGTGGCCTTGGAGATGGCGCTCTTGAGGTCGATGCCCGTGAGGCCCTCGACGGCGTCCGGTAAGGTCGCGATGGTCTTGATGATGTCCTTGGTTATTTTGCTTCCGGTGGCGTCGTCTTGACTAATGAAGATCATCTTCTCCGTCTTGGCCAAAGGCGCGCTAATGGCGGCGGCGATCTCCGGCATCTTGGCCATGACCAACTCCGTGATGCCGGCCTCGCCCATGTACTGGTAGGTCTGGTTCTTCTCCTTGAGGACGAGGGCCTCGGCCTGGCCCTTGGCCTGGATGGCCGAGGCCTCGGCGTCGCCCTCCAATTTGACCCCTTCCGCGTGGGCTCGGGCCGTGGCGAGTTGGGCGTCGGCCGCCGCCTGCGCTTCGATGAGCATGGCCTTGGCATTATTCTGCTTCTCCACGAGTTCCGCTAAGGAAGACCCTTCGGCCTCTTTCTGGGCCGTCAAGGCCTGCTGCTCCGCGACCTGTAACAACACCTTCGCTTCTTCCACCTGACTTTGGGTCCGCTCCTTCATGACCTTTTGTTCTTCCACGGCCCGTTGAATTAATGCAGCGGCCTTGGCCTCCTCCTCTCTCTTCCCGACCTCCATGGCGATCTCGGCCTCTCGTAGTTTCACAGTCCTTTCGTTGTCCGCCACATTGATCTTCAATTGCGTTTTGGAGTCCTCCTCCATCTGGCGCTTCCTATTAATATCAATTTCTGCCTCGGTCTGGTGGGCGTTCACGGTCATCCTAGAACTTTGGCGCTTCTTGGCCTCGGCGACGTCCGCCTCGGCCTTGCACTGGGCCACGACCTTCCGCTGCTCGGCCTCGTGCACCGCCACGCCCTCGGCCGCGTCTCGCTTGACCTTTGCGGTCTGCGTCTCTCCGAGCGCGTCCATATAGCCATTCTCATCAGAAACGTCCGTGACCACATAAGAAACAATTTCGTAGCCCATGTTCGCCATGTCATCGAGCACGCCCTCCTTGACCGTGTTCGCGAAGGCCTCCCTATCTTTATATATTTTTTCTACCGTAAGAGTACCTAACACTTGGCGCTGGTGGCCCTCCATCGTGGCCGTCAGACTTGCCTGGACGGACTCTGTTTTTTCGCCCAGGAAGTGCTGACAGGCGAGTTTGAGGTTGCCCTTGTCCAGGATCCGTTCTCCGGAACGCTCCGCCCCGACTTTTGGAAAACAGGCCACTTTGACTTGCGTGACGGCGTTCACGTTCAACTTAACGCCCTCGCCCGTTTCTACTTGTCTACTTGCGACGTTCAGCTGCATGAGCTCCAGGTCCAGCGTAGAAACGGAATTACAGAACCAGAACCGCCATCCGGCTTCCCCGATGTAGAACTTGGTGCCCGTGCATCCCGACACGACAATGGCCTTGTTCGGCGGCGCGACGACGACGTTGCCCATGGTGCGCGTGCCTACGTAGGTGCGTGGTCGGGCGAGCGTCGCGGGGTCCTCTCGACGGAGACGCCGGCGACGCCGGCGACGCGGCGCGTGGCGCGGTGTCAGTGGCGCGCGGCGCGGCGCCGCAGCGCGAGCCAGGTCGCTGTATGCTCACAGTCTCGCGCGGTGGTTGTGTGTGTGGTGGCGCAGCGCGCGGCGCACCACAGCCGGATCTGGGCACTCTGGAGGGAATACTTTTGGGGGCGCTGCCTTTGGGCAGGGGCAGCGCCGTAGGTGGTGTTCGTGGCTGTGTGTGGCGGCCCCGTGTCCGCGGCGACGAATGGCGCTGTACATACCTCGGTTTTGTCTGAGAAGTCCCCGTGTCGTCTCTGGATAAGAAGTTTGTAGGGAGGCGTGTTGAATGGAAGGCGCGCGGAGCCGCCTGTTGCCCCGCGCGTCATGCGAAGGGTACCGCGACGACGTAAGCCAAACCTGCAGCGTTGCGCTTCATTTCGAACAAAACGGGTTTCACCTGCCTCTGCTTTTTTTTGAAAACGGAGGAGCATCCTGTGTGCTGCGTGCTTGGGCGCATCTGTACGCGTGCGTGGTAGATCCCATCTATCGCATAGCTCGCGCAAAGCGTGCCCACCGATTAACCAAGAGGCGGTAGCAGCAGAGGCGCCGAGCAGCCGAGCAGCCAAAACCACAGCGCGGCGTAAGTTTCCGGCACGCATCGATATGGACTTCGCCGACCAGCGCCCCCCGCCGAAGACGACGGCCCAGGCCTTCGACCTCGACTTTGACCCGGCGGGCGACAACGTCTTCGTGCTCTCGAGCCTGTTCCCCCAGGCCTTCGGCCGCAAGCGGAAGGCGCCGCCCAAGGAAGCGCCGGAGGAGCCCGTGGACGACGACGGCACGGAGTCCGAGGAGGACACGCAGAAGGAGATTGAGTTACAAGAGAAGGACCAGCCGCGGCAGCGGTACGACGTCGTCGCGCGCCTGGAACGATTGTTCGGCGGCGGCGAACTAGCAACAGGACTCAACCACGACTCCGACAGCGACGGCGGCGAGTACTACGGGTCGGACGACTCGTTCATCGACGACTCCGAGGCCTTTGAGGCCGCGGAGCGCAGGGACGTGGAGCAGCGGACGAAGCCGCAAGAGCACAACGGCTTCTTCGCCGTGTCCGGCGAGCTGGCGACGGTCGAGGCGCCGGCCCCGCCGGAGAAGCCCCGGAAGAAGAAGGTGCGAAGACTTGTGTCTGGCGAGGGTCCCACGGCAGCACATGTGAACGCTTTGCTGGACAAGGACGCGTCCTTGACCTGCCAGCAGCAGAACCCGAAGCGCGGCGAGAGCGCTTTGAGATACGACCGCTACAAGGCGGCGACGTCGGCGAAGCAACTGTTGGCCCTTGGTGCCTCGCGAGCCGACTTTAAAAATGACCTGGCCAAGGGGTACATGACGCTCAAGGAACCGTTGGCGGGGCTCGTGATCAACCTCTTGCAGCCAGAGCGCTCCTCCAAGCGCTGCGGCGCCTGCGAAGGCTGCACCGCGGACGAGTGCGGCGCCTGCAAGTACTGTTTGGACATGGCCAAAAGGGGCGGCCAGAACACGTTACGGCGGCCCTGTGTAAAGCGGGCGTGCGTGAAGCCCATGGACGGTGGCGCGCCGGCGACGCCTAGTTCACCGCAAGTCCCATTACCCGAGTGGACGCGCTACGTGGATCAAGCTTCGGGCAAGCCCTACTGGCACGACGGCGTAGTGACGACGTGGGACGACCCCACGGGGACCGCACCGACGGCGAAGCCTCCGACTCAGAAGAAGCGGCCCCTGGACGACGCGGAGGGCGCGCCCGTCAAGATGCGCAAGCAGTCCGGCTACGTCTATTTTCAGAGCAGGAATAGAGAAGCGGCCAAGGCCGCCGTGGACGTCGACCCCGACACGAACAGTCTGGGGGCCAAGGAGAAGAACCAAAACGTCATGAAGAAGCTCGCCGAGATGTGGGGCGCGCTCGATGCCGCGGCCAAACAAAAGTGGAGCGACGACGCGCCGAAAGTTCCCGTCAAGGAGCGGAAGAAGAAGAAGGAGGTCGCGGCCGCGACGCCGGCGGCGGCGAAGCAAAAGAGCCCGAAGAAAGCCTTCGGGTCGAGCATACCCCTGGCGGTGGCGGCGCCGGCGCCCGCTCCGGCGCCGCGGAAGCCCTCGTCGCGCGCGAAGCGAGCGACGCCCGCGGCGGCGGCGGAGCCCGCGGTCGTTGTTCCGCCGCCCGGCAGCCGCGTCAGCGTGCGCTTCAGCGACGGCGAGGACTACGCCGGCACTGTCGAGAACGCGCTGGACGAGCGTAGTGCAATGGTGTTTTACGACGACGGGGAGAGAGAAGATGTGGACTTCACGGACCCCGACGTCCGCGTCACGCGCGTCGGACCGGAGGCCGTCCCGCCCGATGCGGCGGCGGCGGCGGAGGCCGATGCGGCGGCGGCGGAGCCCGATGCGCTGCCGGCGGCGGAGCCTGATGCGCTGCCGGCGGCGGAGCCTGATGCGCTGCCGGCGGCGCCCGCGCCCGCCGCGAAGCCGGCGAAGAAGCCGGCGGCAAAAAAGCCGGCGGCTCGCGCAAAGAAGGCGACGCCGGCGCCTCGCGCGAAGAATGCCGCGCCGGTGCCGGCTCCCGCGCCAACCGCCGCGCCGGCCTCGCCCGCCGCCGCGCCCGCCGCCGACGAGGAGGCGCGCTTCAAGGTCGGCGACACAGTGGACGTAGCGGCGAGAACCTTTCCTGGCATTAACAAGGCGGGCGGCACAGGAAGCGTAACGAAGGTCAACGACGAGCGGCTGAAGGACGGCGGCGCGATGAGGGATGGGTCGAAAACAAGAACGACCGGCTTCACCTACGCCGTCAAGTACACGATCAGCGGCTCCGAGAAAAGGGTGGACGCGCAGTGGATATCTCTCGTGGGCGTGCCGGACCAGGCGGCGCGGCGGTCGTCGGGCGCCGCGGACGACGCGCCGGAAGCGACGGAGACGCTGCGGACCGCAGGCGGCCGCATTGCTACGGTGATAGAGCGACGCGCGCGCGGATGGATCTACGTCGAGCTCGACGGGAACGCGAACGACGAGGGCGGCGCGCACGAAAAGAAGTCGTTCCGGAACAGCCAATTAGTGTCGTCATAAATGTGGTATACCAAACAAGGCTAGTCTCTATGTAGCGGCCGCGACGACACGAACGCCGGGGGAAACGCGGGACTCGGCGGAGGCATCGGGGGCTGCATCATGGGAGACCGCGCCTTCGCCGCCGACATCTCCAGGCGCCGCGCCGGGCCGCCCGACATCTCCGGGCGTCGCGACGGGCCGCCCGGCATCTCCAGGCGTCGCGACGGCGGGGGCCCGGGCAGGTCGTACTCCTCGCTGTCGTCGGACGACTGGTCGTAGTCCGAGACGCGGTTCACGGGCCCACCGAAGCGCCGTCGCCGCGACCGGCCGCGCGCGCGCTCGAGGTCATCGTCGTCGTCGTCGCTTCGCCGGTGCGAGCGGCCGCGCGCGCGCTCCAGATCATCCTCCTCCTCATCATCCGACGAAAACGGTGGCGGCCGCGAGGCCCCAAAGATCGACGGCGGCTTGTCCACGGGCCGCCGGCGCGTCGTGTGGTCGATCATGCGGCCGGCGAATCTGTCGTCGTCGTCGTCGTCGTCCAGGCGCCGCCGGCGCGTCGAGCGCCGCGCTTTCGTCGCCGAGCGGCGCTTCTTGGGCGCCTCGTCCGCGGACGAACTGGCCTCGTCGGACGAGGAGGGCGGCGGCGGCAGGCGCGCGCGGTCCGGCCGTGCCGAGGCCACCGGCGCCGGCTTCGGCTTCGTTGACCACGCCCGCTTGGACGCCGGTGCCGTCGTCCGGACCTTGCGGGATAGCTTGGGCGTCGCGCCGGGCTTCACCTTTGCGTCGGGCTTGCGCTTCCAGCAGTTCTCGGCGAGGGCGCCCCGCAGCACCGGGAAGAGGCATCCGAGCAGGAGCAGCCCCGCGAGCGCCGCGAGGGCATATTGCCCATAAACGAACCGGGTCCTTTTTCTGTTGCGGCGGCGCCACCGCAGCACCGACCAGGCGGGCCGCTTCCGCTTTTTGTTGGAGGGGGGCGCCTCCGCGTCCGTGGAAAAGCCCTCGGTCGTCACGCCCGCGAAGAGTGCGGTCATACTTGGGTCGTTCGAGGCCGCCGCGGCCGCGGTCAACGCCGCATCTAACAAAGACGGGTCCGCCTCGGCCCGTAGCAAGTTGGCGTCCACGGTCGCGCGCTCCGCCGAAGTCGCGCGGACCTCGAACGCCACCTCCACAAGATCCGCGAGGCGGCGGCGCGCCGACGCGGCCACGCTCAGAACCGTCACGCGGTCGGCGTCGACGCCGGCAATGATCGCGATGGCGTCCCGGAAGACCTTTGAGGCCGCAGTCGTCACGTCGGCGGCGGCGAGGCCCGCGAACGTCGCGGCGCTCGCAACCACCTCGTAGGCGACGTATGCCTCACACCCGTTGCCGTTTCGGCCGCCCACGACGAGCGGAAACAGGGACAAACACGCCGCCGTTGGCGCGCTCGTCGAGGGCCGGGGCGTCGGGACCGGCGTCGGGAGGCGCGTCGGCCGCAGCGACGGCCGGCCGACGCCCGTCGGGGCGAAGCTCGCGGACGGGGCGGGGGTTGGGGCCGGCGAGGGTAAGGACGAGGGCACGGCGGTCGGCACGCGCGTCGGCGCGAAGCTCGCGGAGGGCTTCGGTGTCGGCGACGGCGTCGGGAGCAACGTGGGGACCGGCATCGGCGCTTGGGTCGGCGTCTGCGGTGCCGGCGTCGGCGGCGGCGACGGCTGTGAGGACGGCGGCGTCGTCGGCGTGGCCGTCGGCACTCTTGAAGGAGGCAACGACGGCGGCGGCGACGGCGGGGAGGTCGGCACCCGGGACGGGGTGTGGGAGGGCTGCGCCGTGGGGCCAGGCGTCGGCGCCGACGACGGCTCGAAGCAGCAGTAGCGCACGTCGAGCCGCGCGCGCGCGAACGCCGGGCAGCCGTTTGGAGAAGTCGCGTCGACGGCGCTGGACGCCGAGACCTCGGCCGTTAGGACGCCGTCGACTAATTTGTCCGTGACGGAAATGTTGCGGAAGGGCGCGCAGGTCTCGTAGCCCGCGCTCCGGTAGTTGTAGGTCTGCCCCCCATCATTATCGAGGCACTCGGTCGGCACGGTGCAGCGATCCGTCACATGGTCCTGGCCGTTGATCTTGAGGAACGCCTCCTCCCGCACGCCGCCCTCGGTCTCGTTGTTGAAGTCGCCCGAGAGCGCGACCGTCAAATTCGCCCGCTCGACCTCGCAAAAAGCGCCCTCGTAGGTCGCATCCGTCGTCAGATCGAAATCGACGGCCACCGTGGCCGCGGTGAAGAGCTCGTCCTTCTGCGTATGCGTAGACTCGAAGCAGGGGCCCGGCCGCGTCGGCGTCTTCGTCACGGTCGGTTCAGCCGTGGGCACCGGCGTGGGCTTGGGCGTCGGCGTCGCGGACGGGAGACCGCTCGGTGGGCTCGTCGGCACGCCCGAGGGTGACCACGTGGTCGGTTGCGCGGTGGTCGGCTTTGCCGAGGGCGCCGGGACGGGCAGGGACGACGGTACGCCGGAGGGTCGTGACGTGGGGACCGAGGTCGGCGCCGGGACCGGTGCGGACGAAGGGCCCGGCGACGGCATGGACGTCGGCACGGGCACCGGCGCTCGCGTGGGGTTCACGGTCGGCTGCGGCGACGGCGTCAGCGTAGGCTCCGTGGACGGCCCGGGCGTCGGCTTCGGCGTGGGCACGGGCGCGGGTGCCGGCGTGGGCCGCGGCGAGGGCTCGTGCGAGGGCGCGGCCGAGGGCCGCGTCGTCGGTGTTAACGACGGCGGCAGCGTCGGGGGGCGCGTCGGAAATTGGGACGGCGGCGTCGACGGCAGCGGCGACGGGATGTAGGACGGGAGCGGCGTCGGCGCGATGGATGGGATCACGGACGGCGCGCGCGTCGCGTTCAGGGTCGTCGGCGACCACGTCGGCGAGGCCGTCGACGGCATCGTCGACCGCGTCGGCTTGAGCGACGGCGCGAAGGACGGAAGGGCCGTCGGCGCGGGCGTCGGCGTGTCGCAGGCCACGAGCTCGATGTCCGCCACGCAGTTCTCGGGCAGCCGCGCCACCGCGAACCAGTAGTCGCCCGGCGTGGCGCAGAGCGGCGGCAGCGCGTACGCCCTGCCCGCGTCGAGGGTCGTATTGCCGCTGCCCACCAATGCGCCACCTTCGTACGCGTCGAGGCTCGTCGCCGCCGTCAGGCTCCAGCGCGCGTCGTTCCGGCGAAAGCCCTGCGCGTCGCTCAGCACGATGCGCAGGTCCAGCGTCTCCTCGTTGTCGGGGCACTGGGTGGTTGCCGGCGCAGCCATCATCGCGAGCAGCGGCAGCCATGTGCGCATCGCCGGAAGTGCTGGCATGCTCAGCCTATGCAAGAATCAAGCCTTCGGGCAGCCATACCAGGCACAGCATCGTCGGCGCTGCGGCACAAACGTTACCGGTCCAAAAACCCGGCTACTAGAACGCAGGTCTCGACAGAGCACGTCGGGGGCAGCAACCCTCTACGAAGAGTGAGCAGCGCTTCTCGACTGCTGTGCCCAAAACAACCGAGGGCCTCCTCGCAGGTCGAGCTTCGGAAGTGCCTCGGAGCCACAAGTCACCTCGTAGAGCGCGCGCAGCCCGCTCACTAACGGGGCGCGCAAGGGACGCGGCGATGGAGGAGAGCCCGGAGTCCCCGGAGGACGCCAGCGCGGACGATGGGATGCACCTGCCGGCGGAGCTCCAACGCATTGTGCACCAGTTTGCTAGACCCATCTCCTTACCACTCGCCCTAGGGGCCATTGTGGAGCAAAAGATAGAAGTCAGGTCAGGAGCTCCATTCAACACTCTCGAGGTCTCGAGACACGAGGAGTTCCTACAGGGTGACAAACACTGTACGGCGCAAGCACGGGCGGGCGCGGAGACGGCGACTGTCGCCGTCGACCGGAGCGTCACTCGGATCCAGCCGTATGAGCCCTACACCGCGCTCCGATACGGCACCATCGTCCAGGTAAAAAGAGTAGCTAGAGGCGACATGGTGTACTGGGTCGCCTGGGACAGCGGAAAGATTGAAGCGTGCGACCTCGAGGAGCGCATCAGAACGTCAAGCCGCGTCGTCCCGAAGCGGCCGTCTTGGGTCCTCGAGCCAGACATAGAGTATCTCAAGTACACGTTAGCCCAACGGGAGGCCGCCCGGGATACGTGGGTGGCGAAGGTCACGGAGGCTAGGACTCTCGATGCCTTATTCGGACCATGTTAGCCAAGTGCTCGGTATCTCGAGTCGCCCGCAGTGCGCGAGCGTAAGTACAAGCCGTAGGCTACTTGTCATACACCAGCCTCTTAAGACACACCACACCCAAAGTCGCACCGCCCCGCGCCGCCGAAGAAGGACTCGCCGCCGCCCCGCCCGATGCCGAACCTCGCGAACATGGCCTCCCACCAGGGGTACGACTCGAGGAAGAACTCCGGGTCCATGGTCGATAAGAGCGCCTTGTTCCGCGGCTCCAACGCACCGCACAGCGCGATCTGCATCGCCAGGAAGTCGGAATACGACAGGAACTCGCCCCCGATGCCCAGCTGCCGCGCGACGCGCCCCCACAGCTCCGGGAGGTGCCCCTCGACCTGCACGTCCACGCGCTCGTCCAAGGCGAACGTCCGGTGTTTCAACCAGTCCTCCTTCAGGTTGAGCCTCGCCTCGTTTGTCGTCAACCTACCGTCGCCGTCCGCGTCCATCAAAGCGAAGACGTCGCCCCGGTGCTTTTTTCTTATCTGGAGGTGGTGGAGATGGGTAATCAACGTCCCGTCACCCTTGTCATCCTCCAGGACCACGTCGCAGTAGGCGTTCCCAATCGTCCGGTGGACGCGCGCGGCCCGCCACCCGCCCAGCATCCTCTCCAACTTTAACTCGTCTTTTTCCAGAGCGGCGACGCGCACCCGTAAATACGCCTCGAAGTCGCTGCGGTGCAGACAGTCATCCAAGAAGGACGGCGTCAGCTTCGGGTCGGGCATGTCCTTGTATTGGCCCTGGTCATCCGGCTCGTACCGCCCGACCAGCCCGAACAGCTCCAGCGCTTCGTCGGCGTCGTCCACGACCTTAGTAATGTGCTGTAACGCCTTACTTCGCTTCCGCGCCTCCTCGGCCTCGTCCTTGGCGGCGGAGACGATGCCCGTGACGTGGGCGTGGGTCGCGCCGAGCATGTCCTCGAACAGGTCTAGGAAAAGCTGCAGTTCCCGCGGTTTCAATCCAACTTTTTCCTCCTTTTTCTTCTTCTCCTCCTTCTTTTGCAACGGCGCCGTGACGCATAAAGGAGGGTGGAAGTGCTCCGGCCGCTCTTCTCCATAGGTCTTGCTCCGACCCGGGACCTTGACGCCCGCCGTCCGTAGCGTCCGACGCATGGACATGGACGAATCGCCGGTAGGGACGTTCTTCTCCAGCTTCTGGGAGAACCCTAGGTGGTCGCTGAGGATGTCGTTCCACCGACCGATGCCGTCCTGGAACACTTGGCGCCGCCTCGGAATGGTGATCAATACTTTATCCTTGCGCCGCAGGTCTTTGCCAATATTACCGCCCTTGTTCACGATGGCCAGCGCCGCGCTCTCGCAGCGCCTTTCTTCCTTGGCCTCGGCGTCGGACTTGGCCTGGGGGGGCATGGCTGCGACGGGTCTCCCTCGCGTTGGCTGATGCTTTGGTGAGTGCCTCGACGAGACGCGTTGGGGCTGCTTCGACAGCGCTCCCGCGGTTGTGGCTCAGAGACAAGCTTTGGGCCACCTCGCGCCGCTGGATCTACGCTGCTTGCGAGACCTTTGGCCGGAGAGATAGTATTTTTTGAGATTTTGCCTGGCCGAAAACGGGTTTTCGTTTCTTGCCAGATCCCTGGAAGACTCCTATCAGGGAGCGGCCCCTTTTGGTCCCGAGGCATGGATAAATCGTAAATGGTAATCACGGGTTTTTTCCGCAGGCACGGCGCAACGCTCACGCCCAAGCCGGCGCTACGCGGGCATCTACGCGACACTTGTTTGTGGGACGCCACCAGTAGTATACGCGCGGCGCCCGCTCACGCGAAGACGGCCCCGAAACGCGGCGCCCTCCAGTGGTAAAAAAATTACCAAAAGTCCGGAGCCGGACGCCGGACGCCGCACTCGTCGAGGATGATCAAGGGCGTCGTCATCATCAACAACCTGGGCGTGGTCCGCCTGGCCAAGTTCTACGAGCAGGTCCACGTGATGGGCGGGAGCGCCGAGCAAGCCCAACAAAATGTCATAAGAAAGATCTACCGCCAGGTCAGCCAGCGCCAGGACAACCAGTGCAACTTCCTGGAGGGGAGTATCCCCGAGTGGGGCGGCGACACGAAGCTGATCTACCGGCACTACGCCACGTTGTACTTCGTCTTCGCCTGTACCAATAGAGAATCCGACCTGGGCATCCTTGACTTAGTTCAAGTCTTCGTCGAAGCCTTGGACCGCAGTTTCGAGAACGTGTGCGAGCTGGACCTGATCTTCCACTCGGACAAGTGCCACTACGTCCTGGATGAAATCATCATCGGCGGCATGGTCCTCGATACAAGTATCACGAACATCATGGGAGGGGCGGACGCCCAGAGCGCCCTGCACAAGTCCAGTCTTAGTATTCTGACGGCGGGCCCGAAGAAGACGCAGATCGGCGCGCGGCCGGGGACGCTCTCGGGGTATAACTAGAATGACCAGTAGTGCTCTTCGCGCTTTGTGGACGCTACTTAATCGCGCCGTCGCCCAGCTCCGCCGCGACGGCCATCCACCGCGCGCGGAGGAACTCCTCCATCACGTGGGCGTCGAATTCGCCCGGCTTCGGCGGCGTCCGGGGCGTCGGCGCCGGCGCCGGTTGACGCGCAGGCGCCCGGGGCGTCGGCGCCGGCGCCGGCGCCGGCTGCCGCGCAGACGCCCGAGGTGTCGGCGCCGGCGCCGGCTGCCGCGCGGGCCCAGGCGTCCGCGGGGCCACGGTCGCTGGACGGCCAGCCGCGCCTTTGGTCCGCTTCTCCTCCGCCCCGCGGCGCGCCTTGCGTGATGATTTGCCGCAGATGGACCGCTTGAGAGCAGGTTCATCGCCAAGACCCGACCCGCGTTCGTCTCCGCGATTCACGGCGGGCGCCGGCGCAGGAGCGGGGCGCGCCTTCGCCGCCGCCTTGACGCGTGACGGCTTCGGCGCCGCCACCGGCGTCGCCACCGGCACTGCCACCGGCGCGGCGACCGGCGCGGCGACCGGCGCGGCGACCGGCGCGGCAGGCGCGGCGAGCGCCGGTGCGTAAACCGCGAGCGCCGCGGCGGCGGCGTCCAGCGCCTCCTTAGAAAAGAAGTACGAGCCGTCGGCCGCGATGGTGGCAACGGCGAAGGGCTGTGGCGTTTTCCGGCGGTCCGGGTCGCCCGGCAGAGATCCGAGGCCGGCCGGCGTTTTCCGCCGCGGCACCGCGGCCGCCGGCGCCGGCGCCGGCACCCGAGACGCCTTCGCTGGTTTCGCTCGTCGCTCCACACGAGGCGCGGGTACCGCGTTGGCGCCGGCGCGGTCGAGAGGAGGGGCGGCACCGGGCTCGGGCGACTCCGTCGAAGCAAAAGAAGAGGAATCGTCAGCAATGACTCCAGCAGTAGGCGGTGGTGGTGCGATCGATTCAACATGTTTTGGCCTGGGGGCCGCGGCGCGCCGCGCCTTGCGATTCACTGCGGGTGCCGGCGCCGGGGCGCCAGACGTAGGCCGAGCCCGAGTTGGAGCCACCTTCGTCGTCGCCGGAGGCCCCGGAACGTCGCGCACACGCGAGGCGTTCTCATCCGCCACGGCTCGTCGCGCCCTGCGATTCAGTGGGGGCGCCGGGGCGCTCGCCGCCTCGCGGCGACGCGCCTTCGCCGCCGCCTTGGTAGTAGACGGTGCAGGCGTCGGCGCGGGCGGCGGCGTAGGCGTGCGGGCGGTCGGTGGCGCGGCGACAACCGCAGGAGATTTCGTCGGCGCCTGCGATTTTTGCCGACGCGCGAGCGGTGCGGGCGCCGGCGCCGGCACCCGAGGCGTATTCGATCGTCGCTCCGCACGAGGCGCAGGCGCGGCGTCTCGTCGCTTGCCGGGCACCGCGTCGGCGCCGGCGCGGCCAGCAGCGTCGAGAGGAGTGGCGACGCCATGCGGCTCGGGCGACTCCGTCGACGCGAACGAGGAATCGTCAGCATCGACTCCAGCAGTAGGCGGGGGCGGCGCTGGCCTGGGGAGGACGACCGGCTGTCCATCGGCATTCGACGCGGCCGCGGCGCGGCGCGCCCTGCGATTCATTGCGGGCGCTGGCGCCGGAGCGCGGTACGCCTTCGCTGCGGCCTTCGGCTTCGACGGCGCCGGTTCGGGCGCGGCGGCGGCGTCGGGCACGTTCCGGCGGTCCGGGTCGGCGTCCGGCGGTTTCCGCCGCGGAACTGCACTCGCCGGCGCCGGCGCCCGAGGCGCCGTCTGTGGTTCTGCTCGTCGCTCCGCACGAGGCGCGGGTCCGGGCACCGCGCCGGCGCCGTGGCCGCCGAACACCTCGTGTGACTCGGACGACTCCGTCGAAGCGAACGAGGAGGAATCGTCGGCGTCGACTCCCGTGGGAAGTAAGATCGATTCTCCCGGCCGGGGCGTGACGATGGGCTGGCCGTCGTCGCTGAAGTCGTCGTCGGAATCCGCGAACGAGTCCGAGTCCGTGCCGCAGGCCGCGGGTGGCTTGCCTTTGGCTCGGTGGCGCCGCCGCCGCGATTGTGTGTACGGCATACTACGCCTCCTCCTCCTCCAGTAGAGGAACGGCACCTATGGACTTCATGAGCTCCTCGACCGCGGCGTCCA
>Ga0302122_10000174_pt1 | contig 36009 bp, 22 predicted proteins | sample CB21_SCM_MG_FD_203115 | JGI IMG/M metagenome (GOLD analysis project Ga0302122, IMG submission 203115) | Marine microbial communities from Western Arctic Ocean, Canada - CB21_SCM | ecosystem: Environmental > Aquatic > Marine > Oceanic | place: Canada: Western Arctic Ocean | collected 2017-09-28 | reverse complement strand
TCGCCGGCGGAGCTCAAGAAGGCCTACCGGAAGATGTCCCTGCGCTGGCACCCGGACCGCCAGGCGTCCGGCACGCCGGAGCACAAGTACCGGGCCCACCTCATGTTCCAGCGCATCTCGTCGGCGCACGACACGCTCCAGGAGGCGTCCCAGCGGCCGCGCTACGCGTCGTACTTCTCCGACGACGACGCCTCCGAGGAGGAGAGCGACCCGGACGCGTGGAGCCCGCGGGCGGGCGGGGGCTCGCCCTACGACGACCCGAGCTCGCCCGCGTGGCACCGCTATTTTGATAGGGCGAAGGCGCGGTCCTGATTTCGATACCACCTCGCATTTTAACACTAGTTTACAACTCGACCCGCGCCCGGCACCGGACCCTGCGCACGACCACCTCGCCGTCCACGCGCGCCGCCGGCACGACACGCGCCAACGCCTCGTCACACGCGACGAAGGCCGCGTCGGCGGCGCGCGCCGCAGCGCACGCCACGGTCACACCACCCGCGCCGAGCGCGCACAGCGACTCCGCGTTCTCGTCCCTCTTCGCCTCGGCGTCGAAGGCCCCCTCCAGCAGACAGGTCTCGAGCAACGCCTCGGACGACTGCAGGTGGGCCACTCGTTCACAGAGTTGCATCTTGGCCGCCTGCCGCGCTAGGACGCGCTCCTCGATGGAGTCGCAGGTGGCCAACCTATACACGCGCGTCTCCCGCGTCTGCCCCCAGCGCCAGACGCGCGCGACGGCCTGGGCGTCGTCGCTCGGGTTCCACGACGGCTCCCAGAGGATGACGCGCGACGCTCCCGTTAGCGTCAGGCCCACGCCGCCCGCTCGCAACGCCAGGCATAATAAGAAGAAGTCCTGGGCTCCCGAGTTCAGCTTCATTTGCGCGTCGTCCCGGGCCTCCAAGGACGTGGCGCCGTCGATCGTGGCCGCGGACCAGTTTTTGGATTCGGCCAGGCGCCGCGCCGCTTTGAGCGGGCCGCTGAACTGGGAAATAAAAACGACGCGCTCGCCCCGCGCGCGGCACTGGTCCAGCAGCGGCCCGGCGAAGGCCCACTTGCCCATGCTCGCCAAATCGTCCTCTGTTTTATCTACAGCGTTCACTGATGACAACAAGTGCCTCGCCCGGTTGACCCGCGACAGGGCGTTGCCCGCGCCCCCCGTGACACACTGCGCGTGCACGCGCCTTTGAACTGCCGACGGCCGGCAGAAGACCACGCAGTCCCGCAAGGGCGGGAGATTCAATGGGCTCTCGGCGACGCTCCGCCGCAACGTCCGCGTCCGCAGCGCGTCCCACAAACAGGCGTCGTCCGCTTTGTCTGGTAACGCGCCCGCTAACTCGAGCAAGGACCGCAAGTCCGCGACGCCGTTCTGCACGGGCGTGGCCGTCACCAATAACCGCCGCGGCGCCCGGTCCCTTGATATGCATTCGTTCACCTGCACGCAGTCGCCGCCCTTCAGCCGGTGGGCCTCGTCCAGGATCAATAAACCGACGTCCCGTATAGCATGGATGCGGTCCGCATGCACTCGATACGATTCGTACGAGATGATCAGCAATGGTTTTTCCTCGAGCGCGCACGCGGCGAAGCGCGTAATCACGTCGTCGTCCACCTCTGCAACTTTGGTGTCGCTGCCCTTGAACTTCTTTCTACACCTCGCTTCGACCCGTTCCGCCAGGCGCCGCTGGCGCGCGTGGTCCCTTGCTTCCCGGACGTCCACGCTACTGTACACCGCCAGGTGCCGCGGCCCGCCCGATTGAGCTCTTGCGGCGGCGGTAGGCGTCGGCACCAGCCACTTCGCGGCCTCGACCGCCCAGGTCCGCTGCACGCTGGCCGGGCAGCACACGACGCTCCGGAAGCTCCGCGCCGTCGGCTTCGAGGCGCTCCCTTCAATACCCATGAGGACCGCTAAAGAAGCTAAGCACGTGGCCGTCTTGCCCAGGCCCATCTCGTCCGCTAGTAAACACCCCTTTCGTTGCCACAAACGAGCGCAGACCCAGGCGACGCCCTCGAGCTGGTGCGGCCTCAGAACCGAGGTCAAGCGTGCCGTCAGTTGCACGCCGTGGAGGCCCTTGGCATTTTCTTGGGCCACCCGCTTGGCCTCGGCCGACCCATAAAAGCCCTGCACGAGGTGCTTGAGGTCCGGGAGCTCCTTCACCTCCGGTTCGGGCCGCCACGCGTTGTCTTCAGTGATGACCGGCGCGGCGGTCGCGTGCCGTTGGACTATTTTGGCCGCGTTTTCCCTCGTCAGGCCGTGGGCCTTCATGTCTAGGAGAGCGGGGTGGGGCTCCTTCCGCCGCTTCGGCGGCTTCCGCCGGAACGCCGTCGTCTTCTTCTTCTTCTTGGGCGGCAGCTCGGGCGCCGCGGCGCGGAGCTTGGCGGCGTTCGCGAGCAACAGTTGGGAGCGCGCGGAGCCCGGCGGAGGCCTTTGCGCGGGGGGCGGCGGCGGCGGCGGCGCGCGGGCCGGCGCTTGCGCGAAGGTGAAGGGCTTGCGCTGGGCCATCCTTTCTCGTGAGAGCTATGCGATCTAATGCGCGGCGCAAATCAGCCTTGAGCTGTGCGATTGCCCGCGCAAATTCAAATCAGGCAGGCTGGCAGATGCTCAAACGCCAGCGGTGCGCAGAGTCCTCGTTTGTTTTGCTGCAGCGTTCGAAGGCTGGCTAACAGGAGCTTGTTGCTTTATTATGAGCAATCTTAGCAGTGGGACGTAGCTAGCGCGCACGGACGCGTGAAACCCGAATATTTTGGCAAAAAAACACGGATGAGTCGGTTTCATGGGCAGCGCTCCAGGAACGGCCACAGGCAGTACCTCGCGAGGCCACCAGCCCGCGAGGATGCAAAAAGACAGTAATAGTTAGGTGCCGGACGCGGACCGCGCGCGATCGGGCCCCGGACCCCCTTTACGAAGAGACTCCGGGACCGTCATCGGAGCGCACGAACCCCGCCTCAGGCGAGCGCGTCGGCGATGGCCTTTGCGAGGGACTGGGACCCGTTCGCGCGCGACGCGCCGTGCGGCCCCCGCAGGACGTTCCCATGCGAGCCGTCCCACCACCTCACCACTTTCCGGTCCGCGCACCGCACGACGCACCGGTTCGGTACGAAGGCGACGCGGCACTTGGCGATCTGGGCCGCGTCGGCCCAGAAGTGGGCCAGGTGCGGCCACTTCTCCCTCGCCTGGGACCGGCACCGCTTCTGATTGTCGTCGCAGCAGACGGCGGCGAAGGTCACGCAGGCCGCGGGCAGGGCCACGGCGCCTTCCCGGTACCTTCGGGCGAACTCGTTCAACAGATTAATACTTCGCCCGCCGCGCACCGGGCATCAGGGGTCCACGGCCACGGGCGGCTCCGAGACGCGCGGCAGGTCATCTGACAAATAGAACTCCACGACCAATACGGCCGTGGCGAAGACGTCGCACAGGTGCGAGGCCATTCCGGACGCGACCTCCACGCACCTGAGGGCCGGGAATATTTTGAGAGCCACCTGGGCCGTCTTGTCGGCCGGGCTCCGCGCGCCTTGGGTCTTCAGCCAGCCGAAGCGCTTCGACGTGAGGGGTCTCTGGCGCGCCTTTATGAGGTTCCGCGTCCTCGTCGACTGGTGCTGCTCCAACAAGTAAGTGGCCGACGCCGCTCGTCGCCGTTCTAGCAACGCGGCGAGCTGCACGGCCTCGTCCCGCGCGGCGCCGCGCAACGGGCGCCGGCGCGGGGCCGGTTGTATCGGGGCCTCGTAGGGGTGGTCGAGCGGCGGCGACGGCGGCTGCAGCCGCTTCGTCGGGTCGATCGGCGGCGGCGGCGGAAGAGCCGCGACCGGCGCGGGCGGCGGCAGAGCGAGCGGCACCGTTTTCTCCTTCTTCCCGCGCTTGCGCCGCGCGTACTTCCGCCAGGCCCGCCAGGTCAGGGGCAGCCAGCCGCCACCGTTCGCGGCCAGCGCGTCGGCGACGCGCTTCAGCCGCAGGGCGGGCGGCTCCTTACCCATGCGAGTCTGGCCTGATCAGCTGGCCATCGTGCGACCGCGTACAGCTGTACACCCCACAGCAACGGATGAAATGAATCGGGCCCCGCACGAACCCCCGCGCGCGAGACGATGAGATGAGACGATGGTCACCTGGGAGCCTCGGGGCCGTAGACGAGAAGTACACACTGGCCTGGCCAGTGCTCCAAGGAGAGCTTCCGGCCGGCTAGTCCGACCGGCGACCGCGCGATCGATTGGAGCGATCGGCGTCAAATAGGCTTCCGCTCCGCGGATCCGGGGGAAAAGAAAAAAGACCCGCTCCTTACTCCCTTGTGCCGAAGTTCTCCCGGGAGAGCTCCTGGGCGGCGCCGTCCTGGGTCTCGTACTTGATGACCGTGTAGTACGACTTGGCCTCGTTGGCCAGGGCGGCGGCCTTGGCGTCCTTGACGCAGGCGCGCACGACGCGCGTCGCCGCGGTGGCGGCGCGGAGCATGGCGGTCGGTCGGCTCCCTGCGGGGGCGGGGCGCGGTGGGCGGTGGAGCTGGCGGTTCTCGCGTGGATAAGCCGGCGTAGCGGCGCCCGTGTATACATAGGATTGTGCGGTGCGCGTGGCCCGCCGCGCTACCGCTTCCGGGGCAGCGCGTGCTTTAAGACCTTTTAGCGGCGTGTGTGGCAAGTACAGGTCCGGCGGCGGCGCTCTTTCTCACTGCGTCTCCGGGCGTCGTACGACGAGTTGATGAACCAGCGTGAGGGGTTGGGTGACGCACCACTGAACAGCACAGCTTCAAGCGAGTCGATTGGCAAGCCAATGCGCAACGCGCGGGTTTCAAGGACCTCGCCGCTGTATCACTCGTCCAAGAACGCCTCTTTTCTGCCGCCAGCGGATACCTAGGGAGTGCTCGGGACCCAGTTTTCCTGCGCCCGGGCACCTCAACATTTGCCCGGAGAAGGCCGACGAGATTGGACAAAAAGCACAGCCAATTACTCAGCCGCCACGACGCTCACGCATCACGCTAGCTCGCGCGCGCCGTCTAGATACAGCGCGTACCCCGTCCTGATCAACTTGCTGCGTTTCATCGACCCGCGGCGACAAGCGAGGCAATTCACCTCAACCAGGCCAACTCAATTTCAAGCATGCGCCGCCACGCCCTCCTCGCGCTGGCCGCCGCGACGACCGCCGCCGCGTTGGAAGACTGGATCCGCGTCTGACCTCGGAGCGGCCGCCAGAGCCGCCGCCTCACGAACGACCTTGACTGCGCCCCGTTCGAAGCCTCGCACCTCGTGGCGCGGCCTAGGAGAAAACGCGCCGACTGCCAGGTTTATGAGCAGCCGGACAAGGCCGACGACGGCCTCCTCTGCATCGGCGACCGCTTCAAGCTCGACAGCGAGGTCAGCTACTGCGCGGAGCCCTACTCGCCGGGCTCCTGGTACCTGGCCGCCAAGAAGGGCATCGACCTGGGCATGGGCCGCCGCCTCGGCGCGGACCCGGCCACCTTCCGACTATCACCCGACGAACGGCTACTAGCCGCGGGTCGCCGGCGAGCGTCCACACCGCCCTCTCCTCCTACTCTTTTCTCCCCCTTAATCCGGTGTTTCATAGTATTCCGTCGCGGGTGGTGTTGACTAGTGTCTCCCCCTCTTTTCTTCTCCCCGAACGAACCCGCGGATCATACTAGTGTATCGTGCCGGGGACGCCCCACTGCGGTCCCAGGGCAGAATAAGACGCTATCGAGGAGTAAGACGGCCGGCCGCACCCTTAGAAAAAGATGACACACCTTAGTCGTCCCCGCCGCTGAACTTGGCCCGCTTCGCCCCCTCGGACTTGCCCTTCCGCTTGTGCGCCTCCTTGTTCTTCGCCTTGGACGACGCGGCGCGCGACGCGTCGATCTTCGCATGGACCTTTGCTCTCTCCCTTTTCTTGGTCACTTTGGCGGCGCCCTTGATGCGCCTTTTCTCCGCGCGCACCGTTTCGAGCTGGTGCACCAGCTTGCGCGTGCGCCTGCTCTCCGTGGACTCGCGCGGTTTGAGACCACTCGAAGCGTCCTCCCGCTGTTGCAGGTAGCCGTCCTTCTTCTTCGACTTCGGGGCATCTTCTTTTGGTCTCGAGGCGAAGGGCAAGGATTCTACCAATCGTCGCGGTAGTTTCTGCGTGGAGAACTTGCGCGGTGCGCGTTCAATGGGGCCCTTGTATAAGGAGTCCTTCGTGACGGGAATGGGCGTCTGCGTGGCCCGCCGCATCTCCGCAACAGACCGCGCCAACAATGTATCACCGGAAACGCCCTCCAGCAAGTTGCCCACGGGCAGACAGAGGGGCGGCGGCTCCACGGGCACCCATAATCTACAAACGACCACGTCACCCAACAGTAACTTGTCCTCAAAAGTCGCCCGGAACGCGCCGGCCTTGCCCGAGGGCGCGCCTTTGTTTTTTGCTGTTTGACTGGCGTCCTCCCGGATCGCTTTCTTAATCGACCCGCGAATACCGGACACGGTCTTGATCTGGGCCCCCTCGAACTTGGCCGCTTCCAGGGCCGAAGTGAACATGCCATCAATAAACGCGGTGTTCTTCTCGACGCGGTACGGCGCGCCGCACAGCTTCAGCTTCTTCACCACCGGGGAGAGCGTGTCCTGCGAGATGATCACACCCACGAGACACACTCGAAAGGTCGCGCAGTCGCCCTTCAACGAGTGGAACCCAAGTATGGGCGTGTTCGGCGCGACCCCAAAGCCCTTGAAGTGCGCGCCGCAGTGCATGTGCTCCGGCGTGTACTTGAGGAAGCGCACTCTCGTCTGCCGCTCGTCCTCCAGGGAGTAGATGGGCGCGCTCTGGAAGCGGCGCCAGCCACACGAAAAGACCACGGGGTCCCGGGCCTTCAAAATCTTCCCGTGCCAGCGGTGGCGGCGGACCCGCGCCGTCAAGAGGGCCGGCGCCGTCGTCTCGTGCGGGAGCAAGCCGCCCAGAATGACGGGCCGCGCCGCATCCCGCCCTTCAAAAAACGCCTTGGGAACGTCTTCTAACCGTATTCTAACGTACAGCCCGGCCCGGTGCCCCTCCAGGGCCGTCCGTTCCGCCTCGTCCGCGAACACTTCGTCCGTCTTGGCCACGCGCTCCCGCATGACTTTCCGCGCCTCCGCCGCGAAGTCGTCTTCTTTATCTTCTTCGTCTTCCTCCGTTCTTTGAGCCATGGCCCGGGCTTTACTCGCGGCGATCGAATCGCGCGTCTCCTCCTGTTCCGGTTCTGCGGGCGTGTCCTCCTCGCTCCCGTCGTCGGACTCGTCTAAAGCTTCGAAATCGCCGTACTCGTCTTTATCTTCGTTCACCGCGAAGCAGCTCCGCGCGCCCTCCAACAAGTCCTCGTCGTCGTCCGCAAAGGCCACGACGACGACGTCGTCGTCGGACTCGTCCAGACCCGCGACCGCCGCGGCCCGCGCCTTGTACGCCGGGTGTTCTCCCCTTTTCCGGAACAAGTCGCCGTCCTCCTCCTCCTCCTCCTCCTCACTTTCCTCGCGCTCGTAGACGCGCGCGCCCAGATCGCCCGCCTCCCGCGCGGCGCGGCGCTTTTCTAATGAAAGTCGGGAATCCTCGAAGAAGGACGCGCGCGCCACGTCCTCGACCTCTTCTTCCCCTGACTCCTCGTCGTCATCATCCGAGCTCGCGTCGTCGTCCGAGGAGTCAGAGTCCGAGGCCGAGTCCGAGTCGGACGACTCCGCCTGCACCCCCTTCCCGCTCACGCCCGAGGACCCCCCGAAGAGCTGCAGCTCGCTCGCCTGCAGCTTGTCGTCCACGTCCCCCGAGGCCTGGAGCCGCCGCACGAGATCCGCCGCGCCGCCCGTGACCGCGGTTCGCCCTTCCCCGTCCAGGTCTTCTTCTTTGCTATACGCTACTGTTTTCAAGTCGATATAAACAGCGTCGTCATCATACGCGACGCCGCCGACGTCGGCTAAAGGTGCGTAGATGACACTGTCGGACTTTTCTAGAGTTGAGGTTTTGGAGATCAACGGCAACGGATCGTCTAACACCTCAATAGAAGAAGGCGCGAAGTCCCCCAGACCGGGCACATGTACTGAACCGCCCGGTTTCAACCGAGCGCCTCTAACATACCCGTAGCAGTCCGCCCGCCGCAAACAGTCCTCGTCCGCCCGGAGCCGCGACCCGGGCGTCGCGTCGTCCACCCTATCTACCACAACATACCCGTGGGCGTTGCGCCACGAGAGCGGGCGGTACTTCACGCGATTCACGTACAGCGCGAGCTGGCGCATCTCGTTCCGCGGGTACTTGCCCGACTGGAGGATGCCCCCGATGTAGAACATCTTCGCGCCGTCGTACACGTCCTGCCAGAAGCGGTGCTTCAGGGCCTTCTTGACCATCTGGAGGGACTTGTTCGTCTTCATCTTGTCGAGGTGCGTCAGGACGCCGACCACCTTCGGGAAGCCGTGGGCTTGGAGGCACGCCAGGGCCTCGAAGGTCACCATCTCGAAGCCGAAGGACGCGTCCACCGTCAGTAAGACCAAATCGGCCACCTTGCAGAGGTCGATCAGCGCGCAGGCGTCGTCGGGGCACTCTATTAAGGTGATTCTTTTGTCTTTGCCCGAGATGATGGTGATGGGCCCTTCGCACGTCTTCAAAGAATGCCTCGTGTGCAGCTTGACCAGGGACTTGATCAGCGTCGTCTTGCCGGAGCCTCTGGGCCCGACGACCACGATCACCGTGGGCGCGACGCCGCTATCGCGCCTTACCGCCGCGCTCACCTCCTTGCGGTGGGACCGGTCCGCGTTGCGCTGCACGCTGCGCTTCGATCGTCCTAAATTCGCGACGCCGAATGCCCGCGTCTTGTGCTTGCCACTTTGCTGGCCCGTCGTCTGGAAGCGCTCGCTGGCCTTTTTGGTCGTCTGGACCAGGCCGTCCTTCCGGGGCTTGTGGCGCGCGTTGCTCTGCGTGGCGTCGGCCATGGTGGCTTCTCAGCGTTGCAGGCTGCAGCGGGTCTCAGCGCTTGCAGTGCGCGCGCGCAGCGAACCGCGTTGCTGCCGCTCCCACCCGGGCGATATATTACCACTGTAGGTGGAGCGATAGCACCAGTGCGTCTCATACACAGCGGTGAGCCCGGAGAGCTTGTCGTCGTCGCCGGACGCGGGTTTTATCTCGGGTTTTACTCATGTGAAACCCGTTTAGTGCGAATACGACAAAAAACTCAGCACCGACGACAAAATCAAGTAACTTTGCGGCGAGAATCGAGCGTAGCTGACACAGCGCTGCTCTAGAACGCTGTCGACCAGCGTCGGCAGGCGAAGGCTGAATCTAAACAAAGCCCGCAGCGTTTTTGCCTCGGAACTGCTGTAACCCAAAAAGCATCTCTGCGGCACGCATCGATGGCCACCGCCGTTTTCGTCAACGACGACCGGCTAGTCTGGGCGCCGGCGACCGTGGTGCAAAGCGACGCCGGGCGGCTCGTCGTCAAAGCGCGGCAGCCCCTAGACGACGCGCCCCTGGACACTTGCACGGACGAGGAGCTCCAGGTAGATGGCGACGCCACGGTATTGCCGCAGCAGAACGCACGCGTCGTGGAGGAGGACTTGGTGGCGCTCGACCGCCTGCACGAGGCGTCCGTGCTGTGGTGCCTACGAGAAAGATTTTTCAGAGGGAAGCCCTACACGCGCACGGGCGACGACATCGTGGTGGCCGTGAATCCTTTTCGGTGGTTGCCGCACTTGTACGATGTAAAGACGCGGAGTAAGTATGACCGGAGGCAAGAGGAGGCCCACGCCTACGCCATTAGTTCGCGGGCGTTTCAGGGCGTCCTCAAACAACGGGACCAGTCCATTTTAGTGTCCGGCGAGTCCGGCGCCGGCAAGACGGAGACCGTCAAAATATTGCTACGGCATTTATGCGGCGACGAGTCGGCCGTGGCGAGTCGGGTCCTGGACGCCGCCCCCTTACTAGAATCCTTCGGCAACGCCAAAACTATAAGAAACGACAACTCGAGCCGCTTCGGCAAGTTCACGCGGCTGCGCTACGACGAAGAGGGGAGGTTACGCGGCTCGGACTGCGAGACCTACTTGCTGGAGAAAAGCCGCGTCTGCGCGCAGGCGCCCGGCGAGCGCGGCTACCACTGCGCCTACGGCGTGCCCGGGGTCGACGTCGCGGCCCTCCGCTACATCACCCGGTCGGCCCGCGGCAGCATCGAAGGGTTAAGAGACGGGGACCGGCACGCGCAGGCCTGGGCCGCGCTGGAGCAGTGCGGCGTCGGTGTACAAGACCGCGACGCGCTCACGCAAATTTTGCGGGCCGTGCTGCTCCTGGGCGAAGTGGCCTTCGACGGAGGTCATTTGGAGGCGGCGCCTCTACTCGGCGTGTCGTCGGAAGCGCTAAGAAAAGCATTAGAGGCAAGGACCGTGACCGTGCGCCAAGAGACCACCATTATAGAGCGGAGCAGAGAGGAGGCCGTGTCCACGCGAGACGCCCTGGCCAAGGAGCTGTACGCCCGCGCGTTCCGGTGGGTCGTAGAGCTGACGAACGCGGCCACGGCCTGCGCCGCGTATGCGGCGACGTGCGGGCTGCTGGACATCTTTGGCTTCGAGGCCTTCCCCGTGAACCGCTTCGAGCAGCTCTGCATCAACTACGCGAACGAAAGGCTCCAGGAGAAGTTCTGCCGGGACCTGTTCCGCTCCGTCCAGGACGAGTACGAGCGGGAGGGCGTGCCGTGGAAGGCCGTCACCTTCCCGGATAGCGCGGCGGCGCTCAAGCTGCTCGAGGGCCCCATGGGCGTCGTGGACGTGTTGGATGAAGAATGTATGAGACCGGGCGGGTCGGAACACGCGTTGGTCTCGAAGCTGAAGACGCTGCACGAGGACAACGGCCGCTTCTTCGCGCCGGACAAGTTCTCGCGGAACAAGTTCGGGGTCAGGCACTACGCGGAGCCGGTCGCCTACACGGTGGACGGCTGGCTGGAAAGGAACCGGGACGCGCTGCACGCGGACCTCGCCGCATTGATGCGCGGGTCTTCGGTGCCGCAGGTCTCCGCCTTGTTCCCGGGACAAGCGACGCGGGCGGACCGGACCGTGGCCTCCAAGTTTCGACGGAAGCTCCGCAAGTTACTCGAGGACGTCGCGGAGACGGAGACGAGGTACGTAAGATGCATCAAGCCCAACGCCGAGGCGTCTTCTACAAAATTCGACGCGGCCGCCGTCTGCGCGCAGCTGCGGTGCGCGGGCGTCGTCGCGGCCGTGGAGATGACGCGCGCGGGCTACCCGAACCGGAGCGGCCACGGGGCGTTCGTGGCGCGCTACGGGCGCCTTACCACATCTGACGGAGGGGACGCGAAGGCGCGCGCGTCCCACGTGGCTCATCAATTGCTCGGCGCCGCGCGGCACGCGGTCGGGAAGACGCGCGTGTATTTGGGGCCCGGTACTCTGGAGACGCTCGAGGGGCTGCTTGCGGACGCCCGCCGGAGCGCCGCGACGCTGATTACCACTTGCGTCCGGCGCTCTCTCGCTCTTCAACGGTTCTCGCGCGTCAGGGGCGCGGCGCTGGCGGCGTCACGCTGGCGGCGCGGCGCCGTCCGTCGCCGGGCGTTCGTGGCCCTCGTCGCGGCTTCAGTAACGCTCCAGGCAAGGGCGCGGCGCAGGGGAGCGGAGCAGCGCACGACGTCCAAGCGGCGGCGCGGCTCGGCCACGAAGCTCGCGGCTTGGGCGCGGACGCGCCAGGAGGTGCTGGCCTTCGACCGGGTCCGCGACTCGGCGGTCGCGATCCAAGCCGTGCGTCGGCGAATTATTGCGGCGCGTTTTGTTCAAAAGCTGCGGCGGAACGCCGCGGAGCGCGCGAAGATGGAGAACCAACTGGAGGACTTACGACGACGGCTCGACGAAGAGCGGGTCCAACGGGAGCGGGCCGAGCGGCGGTTGTCGGAGAGCGCGCCGACGCTCGTGGACGAGTCGACGCGCATGCTGGACTACTTAAGGACGGAGGTCGTCGCGTTGACGCGGACGTGCGACGGGTTACGGCGGGAAAATGATGTGTTGAGGGCGAACGACGAGCGGTCCCAGCAGGCGCGCGTCTCGGCGCAGCAGTCCGTCGCGGCCGTGGCGGCGCACGTGCGCTTCCTGGGCGACAAGAACGCCGAGCAGAAAAGAGAAAGCCGCCAGCTCCTCAAAGCGACGGCGGTGCTCAAGGAGGAGCTGGCGATGAAGCAGGCCATCTACGAGGGCCAGGTGGCGCAGAACGCGAAGCTGCGGCGGGTCATGGAGAGTATGGTCGACACGGCGGACGTGCGCGGGTGCGACCGGTCGTTGCTGAAGGAGCTGCGCGTGCTCGCGGAGCTGCCGCTCCACGAGGACGGCGTCGACGAGGAAGCGGCGATCGAGGCGGTGGACGTGGACGCCGACGCTCGCCCGGGGTTCTTCGGGCGCATGTTCGGCGGGGGCCAGGAGCGCTCGTGGATCGGGAACCACGTGCCCGCGACGGAGCGGCGGGCCCCGGGCGCGGGCCACGCCCGGAGCCAGCGGCTGAGCCGCATCGACGCGTCGGTGCTGGTCGAATGAGAAGTGTGTTGTGTGTTCTCCTCCTGGTCGGTGGTGGTGGTTGGTGGTCGACTACTACTGACTGCCTGTGGCCGATGATACAGATTTTTGAGAGATGTTTTTCAAATCGGCACGGGTTTTGCGCAGTGAGGCGTATTTTTGGCATCGACGCGGTCGACGCGCTAGCAGCAGCTATATTACGCCACTCTACCTGTGTTTTAAATAAATGAGCACGTATGAGCACGTTGGGCAGTGCAGCCCGGTAGCCTCGGAGAGCTCCTTGGTATAAAATGCCAAGCAATGCAAATGCAAAGCTGCCACGTATCGCTTTCGACGCGCCAACATGCATGAACGACAAGGTCGTCGAGCAGCGGGCGGGCCTGCCGAAGCGAGCATACCTCCTGCCGAGCCTGCTCTCGCGCGAGCAGGCCGGACTCGTGCGACGCCTGGCCGAGAGCGAGCGAGCGGGAGCGCGGTTCGCGCGTGATCCGGATACCGTGGATCGGCTGCCGACGTTTGAATGCGCCGTGTTCGATGGCGGCAAGCCCGTTGCCACCGCCGTGTGTCGGGTCCTCGAGCCGGTAGTGACGGAGCGGCTTCTACCCTATCTGCGACACCGCTTCGACTGCGCCACGCTGGAGCTCTCGCAAGCGCTGATCAGGCGCTACCTGCCGACGGAGCGGCGGGAGCACCCCGCGCATTTCGACGCCCACGCCACCGCCACGGTAGTGGTGTCGCTGTGCGATCCGGACGACTTCGTGGGCGGCTATTACGCGCAACCGACCGCTGATGCGGCGTCGGCGCGCTATGCTTCCCTAGACGTAGGTGACGCGTTCTGCCACGGCCACGACCTGCGCCACGGCGTTCGCGTGTTGAGCGGAGCGCGCTACTCGCTCGTCCTATGGTTCACGCCTCGAAATCATAAGTTTCGACGGCGGAGGACGTCGACGACGCCGCCGTGGCACAGGGAGGCGGCGTCGCGGGGCGAGGCCGATGCGTTGTACAACGTTGCTGCCCGGGATGCCTGCGAGGCGGCGCGGTGCGCGTCGAGCGGCGACCTCGACGAAGCGGCGCGCCTGGCCGCGCGCGCCGCTCAAGGGCACGAGCGGGCCGCCGCCGCGGGAAGCGCGGACGCCATGCTCAATGTAGGCGTCCTGCGTTACAATGCCGGTGATTTTGAAGGCGCGGCGGCGTTCTGGCGGCGGGCTGCGGAGAGGGGCAAAGGAAACGCGTGCCGCTACTACGCGCGGTGCCTCACGAACGGTCAGGGCGTCAAGTCCGACCAAAACGCAGCGAGGCGGTGGCTCCGCCGCGGCGCCGCGGCGGGGGACGCGTCGAGCGCGTACTCGTTGTACCTGGCAGGCGTCGACGCGGACAAACACCTTGCCGCGGCCGCCGCGTCGGGTCACGCGGGCGCGTGCGTTGACTTGGCAAGGACGGCATCCTCTCGCGAGGCCCTCACGCTCTTGCGCCGCGCGGTTCATAATGGTGGCGCTGCGGCGGCATATTGCGCGCTTGGGCGCCTGTTCTTGGGAACCCCGGGTCTCGCACGGAACCTCACGGCCTCGGCTGACTTCTTTGCGCGGTCCGGGACTGCCGAGTCGCAGGCCTGCCTGTCGGGGCTCTACGGGCGCGTGCTCCGGCCACTGGTCGATCCGACGCCTCCGCCCTCGCGCGATGTCAAGCTGTTGCTTTGGTAAATTTTGTTGTTTGTTTATCCTGCGCCACCTAGACACCGCGCCGCCGCCAGATTAGGTGAGGGCTCTTCCCCCCACGCGGCGAACACCGCCTCGATATGGCCCTTCGCGGCGCAGTTCTGCAGCCACAAACCCCTGAAGTCACCCGTCGTCTGGTACGGTGCCGGGCCGTACTCGACGCACGCCGTCCGCGCCCCCGCGTCCCAGCACCGCCTCCAGAACGCCAGGTGCCAGTCGATGCTCTCGGCGGCTTCGGCGGCGAAGGGCGCCGCGAGCTGCGGGCGCTGCGTGTTGCCGATGCGGCAGTGGACGTGGTCGACGCGCGCCGCGATCGCGTCCACGTGGCCATCGAGGAACCGCGGCGCCATGCGCTCGTGCACCAGATGCCAGTGCGACGGGTCGGCCGTCAGGCGCAGGCCAGGCACGGCGTCCAGGATCCGTCTGCATTGGAAGGCGTGGCCCAGGGGGCGGCCCCGGTGCGTCTCAAAGGAGGCGTTCGCAGGTACGATCCTTTGGGCGTCCTCAAAGAATTGTGTCGAGACGTCCTCGTGCCACGAGTCGCAGCCCGCATGCACGTTGATATGCGTGGCGTCCAAAGCAGCACATGCGTCGACCTGCCGTTGGAGCTGATCGAGGTGATGCGCCGGGTCCGCCGGCGACCAGCCTCCTTCGTAGTCGGTCCAGTGGCTGTAGAGGCCCACGATCAGCTCCAAACTGCGGTCCTGCGCCTGCTTGGCTGTCTCTGCTCGCGCGTCAGCGTCTTCGCCTAAATCGCTTAGCGACGCCTCTAACCCAGCGAAGCCCTTGGATTTGAGGCCGTCCAGGAGTCTGCCGAGCGAGCCCCAGTGGGTCGCGTTGCCCCAGGCGCTCGCGAAGACGCGCAGGGTCATATGAGCTGCAAAATGGCCGGGAGAGCACTGATGTTGTGTGGCCTTACGCGTCGATAAAAAGGTGCGGCAGCGATCCGCAGTTGTGTAGGTGGATGATTGCTGGACAGATAGTGTCCATTAGCGCTGTCCTAAACACCCTGCGAGCGAGCATATGATTACTACAAAATCCGTCCCGTTTGAATTAAACCCGAACCTTAAATCCAGCGCGCGCACACCAGAACACGTGACGGCTGCAAAACGCACCGCGCACCTCTCCCAGTCCCCTCAGTCTGCTCCGATTGACGCCGCCGCCGCGCTGTGCGAACGACCGAGCTCAAACACACGCAGAAAGATAGTTGACCCGAATCCCAGCATGTTCTTCCGTACCTCCTTAGCCGTCGTGCTCGGCGCCGCCGCGGCGTCCGCGATCGCCGTGGACCACACCCGGGCCCCGCGCACGGTCATGGAGGCCGACGTGACCGTCTTCGCGGTGCCGCGCTGGGCGAGGGGCACGCGCGTGACCGGCGACGAGCCCGTCGCGCTCCAGTTCTTCCTCAAGCACTGCCCGTACCAGATGGCCAAGTTCCACGCCGACCTCACGGACCGCAGCGAACCGGCCTCGCCCAACTATGCGCAGTGGCTCGACGTCGACGGCGTCAAGGCGCGCCTCGCGCCCTCGAAGGAGGCGCTGGACACGGTCCTCGCCTTCGCCAGAGGCATGGGCGCCGAGCCCAGGGTCGACAAGTTCGCGTCGGTGGTGTCGGTCGTCGTCCCGGCCAAGGTTGTGGAGGAGCACCTCGAGACCACGCTGCACCACCACGGCCACAAGGAGCGGAACGCCCAGCTTATTAGAGCCACAGAACCGTACTCTTTACCGGAGGATGTGGCCAAGTACGTGTCGGTGGTCGGCGACCTCGTGCGCTTCCCGCGGATGAAGCCCGCGGCGCTCGTGCAGGAGATCTTTGCTTCGGAGACGGTGAATGCCGACTCGGCCTGGACCAAGTGCGGCGCGTCCTATTCCGGTTTCACGAACCCGCACGTGCTCGCGGAAAGCTACGGCTTCGAGTTCCCCAAGACGACGCACGCCCACGGCAACGCGCTCGGCCTGGCCGAGTTCCAGCGCCAGTATTACGACGACGCCGATCTCAACGCGTTCACGACGGCCTGTGGCTTGAAGACGAACGTCACGGTGCACAAGGTCGAGGGCGGCAACGTCCCGGCGACGTGCTCGTCCGGCTTCCAGGGCTGCGTGGAGTCGTTGTTGGACATCGAGTACGCCGGTGCCGTCGCGGGCTCAATCCCTTTGGTTGTGTATTACTCGAACGACTACTCGTTGCTCGCGTGGGCCAACGACCTCTTAAGCAAGGACGGCGTGCCGCCCGTGCACTCCGTGAGCTACGGCAACGACGAGGCCCAGCAGACCGGCCGGGCGTTCATGGATTCGGTCAACGCGGCCTTCGCCAAGCTCTCCGCCACGGGCGTCACCATTCTCTTCGCCGCTGGCGACCAGGGCGTCTGGGGCCGCGAGGGGCCCGGCACCAAGTACCACCCGGACTTCCCGGCGGGCTCGCCCTACGTCACCGCCGTGGGCGGCACGGACTTCATCACCAAGTCCACGATCGGCGAGGAGACGACGTGGGCCGACGGCGGCTCGGGCTTCTCAAACGACTTCGGCCGGCCCGCGTGGCAGGATTCCTATGTCCAAAAGTACCTCAAGGAGGCCAAGGGCTCCTTACCCAAGTTCCCGAACGTCTACAACAAGTCGGGCCGCGCCTACCCGGACGTGTCCGCCCTGGCCGGTCTGGTGAACCCCTATTTAGTGGCGCTGGAGGGCGGCAAGCGCTTCGCCTCCGTCGGGGGCACCAGCGCGGCCGCGCCGGTCGTTGCGGGCATCATCGCCCAGATCAACGACCGCCGCTTGTCGGCGGGCAAGCCGACGCTCGGCTGGCTGAACCCGGCGCTGTACGCGTGCGGCGAGGGCGTCTACAACGACGTGACGACGGGCAAGACGTCGGGCGGCATCGTGGGCGGATTTCCGGCGGCCAAGGGCTGGGACGCGGCCACAGGCTTCGGCACGATCCAGTACAAGCCGCTCGCCAAGTGCCTCGTGAAGAACTAGGCGTGCACCTCCGGCCCGTGTTGGGCCGGACCCCCTCTAAGCTTTCGTGTCTATATCACAGTGTACTTACATTAAACGACTCCGACGCGACTCATTTGCGACTCTTCGTTGGCTTCGTGCGCTTGACGGCCCTAACGGCGAACATGGGATCGCCCGAATTCGCGCGCGCGGCGGCCGCGGACGCGGACGCCCAGGCCATCGCCGCGCTCGGGGTCTTCATCATCTCGCCGGGGCTCGGCCGCTTCGGCATGGGCAGCGGCGACAGCTTGATGTCGAGCGCCGCTATACTTTTGAACTTTGCGCCACGATCGTCAACTTGTCAATCTCGTCCGCCTGGAGCCACATCGCCACTGCCTTCGTCTGGAAGCAGCGGTCCGAGAACGTGATCAACGCGCGGCCGCTCGGTTTTAGGACTCGGTGGACCTCCGCGAAGAACTCCTTGGGTGAGGTCAAATAGTCCACGCTCACCACGTTGCACACAACGTCGAAGCTCGCGTCGGCGTACGGCAGCGTCGGGTCGGCGTTCAGGTCTTGGACGCACGTCTCCGTCAGCTGCGGGTTCTTTTCCAACTCGGCGGCGTTCATGCCCAGACCGGCGACACGCCCGTAGACAGTGTCCGTCGGAAGGTGTGAGATCCACGACGAGCACGTGTCAAGAACGTCCAGACCGTCACCAATCGCAGCAAACTCGTCGCTGTAGAACGCCGTCAGACTCTCGATCGCTCGGTCGTCGATGTGCGTCACGAATTTCGGCTCCGCGTAAAACGACGCGTCGTCGCTGTTGTCGAGGCGATTCAGGTCCGCGGCACTATACGGCCACTCGCCGCTCGGAAGCGCGAAGTCCTCTGGATCAAAACTCGCGATTTCTTTTGCTGCGTGCAATCGGTGCAGCGCTGCCCGGCGCCTCGGCTGCTGCAGCGCTGCTGATGCAGCCGCGAGGCAAGCAATGCGTTTCATCTGAGCTCCAGCCAGCCGCTGCTCCTGGTGTTGCTGCAGCGTGCGCGCAAGTTGTACGAATCGCAATCGCTTTGCTGAGGGCAAATGGTAGCACTCTGCCAATTTTGAGCTTTAGTCTACGCCGAAAACCCGCACTCAGACGGGGGTTTTTCGAAACGCATGCAGAGTTTTTGCGCAATTGCGGTAGCCACACGCTCGAGGCGGCGTTGGACGCTGGGTACACAACAACAACAGACACGACGCTGCAGAAGAAGCACCACTAGCATGTTGCGCCGCCTCGCCGCCATCGCTGCGATCTGCTGCACACATACAGTGCGCGCCGACGCCATCGACGACCGCTTACACGCCATGTCCATAAAGCAGCTGCGGTGGCTTTTGAGGGACTTGGGCGCCTTGGACGAGCTGCCGAAGGGCGTCGCGCTGGAGAAGGGCGACGTCGTCGCCCTCGCGGCGCCGATCCTGCGCGAGGAGGAGCGCAAAAAACAGGAAGGCATCAGCTCGCAGCGGCTCTGGATGGCGCTGAAAGCCGCGGCCGTGCTCCTCGTGGCGTTCGTCTTCGGCGAGCCGCTCCTGGCCGCGTCCCAGGCCGCGCGGCACGCCCTCGCCGACGGCTTCGCGGAAAAACAGCACCTCGCGCGCTACGCGTTGGAGTGCGGGTCGTTGTTGAGCGCCGCGCTCGTGCTGGTCACGGGGCTCATCGATTTATTACTGTGCTGGATCCGTGTATCGGTACTCATCTCCTGGGTCGCGCCGCGCGATTCGAAGATCCGGCGCTATACCGTGCCGATCCCGGCCGTGGGCGTCGACCCGGCCATGGCCATGGGCGCGACGAGCGGCTACTCCGTGAACGTGGCGCCCATGCTCCTCCAGTTCGTCCTGGGCCGGGCCAAGAGCGTCTGCGGCAACAAGATCGCTCGGCTCATGGCCGCGCGGCACCGTGCGATACGGCGTAAGGACGACTAAACCTAAGGAGCCCCCGCAAGTAGTGCTTCGCGATTAAAGCCGCCAGCGTCTGGTCGATGGCGTAAGGACGACTAGACTTTTAGGCCCCGCCCGTAGTGCTTCGCTAATAAAGCCGCCAGCATCCGGTCCACCAGCGCCGCGGTGGCGTGCACGCCGCCCACGATGGCCGCCAGACCCGTTAATAGCGCGCGCCAGCCCTGCCTTCTTTCCTCGAACTCCGCGACCAAGGGCGACACCTCGTAGAAGAAGAAGACGCCCGGCAGGCCCCGCCCGCTCCCGGGCGTCACGTGCCGCACGTGCTCCGTCACGGAGTACTGCCAGACTTCTCGAGTCGATCCGTCCAAATACGTGTACACCGTCGGCACTATTTTTAAATAGTACTGGTGCATGCCGTAGCCGTCATTTAGAATGCGCTTCTGGCCGTCCAACTGCGACGTCAGGTTGGCCAGTAACGGCGGCGGCCCCTTGCGCTTCCTCCGCCCTTTGTACTTCCGCCACGCATCATTTTTGGAGGGCGAGTCGGGCTCGTCGTGGTGCTCGGGGCCGAAGGCGATGCGTTTCACCGAATGGCTGACGTTGAACTGCTCGAAGGTCAAGAGCACCACATCGAGACCTTGGAAGGCGTTCGCTTGTTTCAGGTGCCGCCCCGGCGCCACGTGGAAGTTCCCCGCGACCGCGGGCAGGTCCAGGGTGCCCGCTATGCGGCACCCCTCCGAGACGCCCTTCGCACCTTGGTCCAAAGCGTTAAAGGCCTCCTTGCCCGCGCACTGCGAGACCACTTCGGGCTTAAGCGTCCAGCCCCGTCGTCGATAGGCCGCCTGGACTTCTTCACAGGTAGCGCAGCAGGGCTGCTCGTCGTCCTGGGCCCCGTAGCAGTCCCCGCACTCTTCGGTGACGTCCTCGGCGTCGTCGGGGGCGATGTGGTCCTCGCTCGTCGCGGTGTTCCCCACTAAATGTTTTATTGCTGTAGCCTTGCGTGCCGGGAGAGGCCGTCCGTTCGCGTCGAACCTCGTTTTCGTGATGTGCTGCACGGCTTCGAGGGACCGGCCGCCGTCGTCGTTCGCGTCGACCCCGAGCAGTTCGCACTGCGTGTGCGGGAATTCTAGGTCCAGAGCGACCCTTAACCCGTTGCCGTGCGACGAGTTCACGTAGAGGCGGTCGTAGGTCTCTACGCCTAATGTTTGGCTGAACTCCGTCCGCACGAGCCACAATGCCACCAAAAACGCGATGACCGTCGTGGCGCCGCCCTGGGCCGTCCTGTTTCTAAATTCGTCCCGCGTCTTGGGGTACATGTCCAGGCCCCTCAATTTCTCGAGGTGGGAGGCCATCTCTGTTGCGGCTGCGCGGCGGCGTAATGCGCGTTCTACGGCGTCGGCTGTGCAGGATATTTCTCCGTGCGAAAGCTGGCTTCTCCCGCGCTGGCAGGTTCCTGCGCACCAATGGCAGCCCAAAGACAAGCTGACACAAAATGTTCGGGTTCGGGTTTTACGCACGGGTTTTTCGTCGAGTCTCTGACAAAGAGAAGCTCAGGTGGCAAGGAGACTAGATACGAGTTGTGTCGACGTAATTAATCACGCTTAACGCGCCGCAGCCAGCCTCATCGTTCGGCACACCACAGATAAGCCACCGGCTCGCATCGCCCGGGCATCGAGCAGACATCATGGCCGCCCGCTCCCTCTTCCGCACGATGCTCCGCGAGGCCGCGGGGGTGGACCAGTACAACTTCCGCAACTACGCCATCCGGCGCGTGCGCGAGGACTTCCGGCGCAAAACGGCCCTCGCCGGCGCCGACGCGGCCGCCGCCCTCGACGCCGGAAAGGAAGCCCTTGAACTGTTGCGGAGACAGCGCGTCGTTGGGCAGCTGTACCCCGCGGCGCCGTCGGTGATGGACTCCGCGGCCTCGGGGGCCTTCGAGGACGTGAAGGGCTCCGTCGTCGACCCCGCGGCGGGGCGATGATCGATTGTAACAAACACATTTAGCTAGTCATATGGTAAGACGCGTAGGCGCCAGCTGTTCTAATACAAGTGATTTTGTTACGGTGCTAGGACCAGCTGTCGGAGATGAGCGGGCCCCGCACGTTAGCAAACAAGCTCGATCCGCCCGGGGATGCGACGCGAGTGACGTCCGGAGGGGGTTTCCCCGAACCAATTGCAACACGCAGTGATCGACAACAAGTCGCAGCGATCGTCAGCCGCAGCAGTGGGCAGCAGACGCCATCGATGCTAGCCCACAAACAGTCTTGGCCTCTTGAGCAGCAAACCCAGGCGTCAGATGCGACATGCGGCGCTGTGTACCATCCTGTGCGCAACAGCAGCGGGGACAACCGTGTTCACGTACTTCGACGCAACCGTTTTCCCACGAGAGGAGGCGAACAACCGATTGATGCTGGACGTCTGGAAGACGGCCTGGCGCGCGGCCGGATTTTGAGCCGCGCATCATAAGCGAAGCCGACGCGCGTAAGCATCCGGACTTTGCGGCGCTGAAGCAAAAGTACGCCGAGCTGCCGACGATAAATCCCAAAGCGTACGAGGTGGCGTGCTTCGTGAGGTATTTGGCCATGTCCGTCCACGGCTGAGGCCGCATGACCGATTATGACGTGCTGCCGCTCGCGGCGGCGCCCGCGGAGGGGCTCCTGAACGACGGCAACTTCACGTCGGCCGGCCTGCAGGTTCCGGCCTATGCGAGCGGTAGCGCTTCGGAATGGGACCGCGTCGCACGCATGATAGCTGACTTGCCCTGGAGAGAGCACCCTGACATATTCCGCGAGCGAGGCAAGCAGCACGTTTCGGACATGCACGCGCTTAGGCTCCTCATTAGGCAGGGGCGCATCCAAGCGATCGATTCGTGGTCGGGGCGAGGCATCTCGGTGAGCTCTGGAAACTGAAGCACGCGCCGTCGGGACTGCACCGATGCTACACGCGCGTGAGCGCGCACGCCATTCACTTTTCGCACGCAGACTGTGATGCGTTGCATAATGCTGCCCACGGCCTGGACGGTCTGCCAGCGGGGGTGGTGGACGCCATTGGGACTTACAACCCAGGGACGGGGAGAAGAGCACCCGTGATGCGTGCAGCCTTGCCACTCCTCCGCGAAATCGCACTGCACCCGAGCCCATCTTGCATCGAGGGGGGAGCGTAAAAACAAGGTATGACGAATTCAAAGAATCAAAGTTTTCGAGCTACTAGTAGCGATTCAAAACAAGGTATCTCTTAGGAGACAAAGACCCCTGGCGCGGTAGCCCCGAGCCGGTACGGCGCCAGCCCGAAGTCCTTCGGCTCGTCCCCGCGATGCAACAAACGCAGGATCTCGTCGCGGAAGGCCGCCCGCTTCGGGTCCGCAGCCACGTCGCGCATGTAGGCCGCCACGTTGTCGCGTGTCTCGTCCCGCGTCGCGACGGCCGCGTCGAGCGGGCTCGGGACGCGCCGCCGGACGGTCCACGCGTCTCCTTCCTCCGCCCGGCGCTCGTGCTCGGCCCGCGCCTCGCTGAACGCCTCGCCGAACATGGCGAAGCCGTCGCCCAGTAAAGCGCTCCGCGCGTAGAACTTGTCGCTCTCCACGTAGCGCTGCGCCGCGTCGGCGCGCACGCGCCCCGCCAGCCGCCGCTGCTTCGTGGCTGGGTCGTCCTCGCGGATGGGCCCACCCGGCAGCGACGCCTCGAACAGGGCGCGCTCCGCTTTATCCACGCGGTCGTGCGTCGTTCGCAGCAACGCCAGCGACGCCCGGATCTTGACGCGGTCGAGGGCCGCGGGCGTCGCGTGGAAGCGCGCCGCGGTGGCGGCGCCGCGTCGCTTCGGTCTTCCGCGCAGCTGGTCCGCGACGCGCCGCGCGTAGCGGCAGACCTCCCGCGGCACCTTCCGCTCGCGCACGCGCCGCACCAGGTTTTGCGCCGCGCGCGGGTCGAGGGCGAGGCGGTGGGCTACCGCCGGCGTCGCCAAGTCGCGCTGCACACCGAGCCGCCACCCGACGCCGATCGCGAGCTGGCGGACGAACTCCGGCGCGTCGGGCAGCTCGAAGTCCTCCTCGTCGTAGGACGCTTCGACGCGGGCCCGTTGCGTCGCCGTGGTGGCAGCCGCGGCCGCGGCGTCGTCGAACGCGCCGCGGGGACCGAGCCGCGGCGCGCCGAGCACGACGACGTCTTCGCCATCACCCACGCGGTCCCAACGGCTGTAGTCGATGGGCCGGGCCGCCGGCGCGTCCTCCGCGAAGTCCTCCGAGTACGCCGACGTATCGTCCCGGGCCCGCGACGGCGCCTCCGAGGCAGTTTCTTCGTCCGCCGAGTACTCCGAGTCCGTCGCGGCCGGGGACCCGATCGACGCCGAGGCCGAGGCGGTCGCGCCGGAGGCCTCATCGTCGTCGTCGGTCTCGTACGAGCTCCCCGAGGACGAGGACGCGCCGCCGTGCAAGATCACGCGCACGAACGCGCCGTCCACGTGCGCTTCGCGGCCGCCGGCGTCGTAGCGAATGGCGTAGGTGCCGTCCGCGTTCGCCGCCTCGACGCTTCCGGGAAAGAATTGGTCCGTTTCGCCGTAGATGGCCTCGACGCGCGTCCCAACGGCGAGTCCCGCGGTGCCGGGGCTCCGCGGCTCCGCGCGCGGGCTCGCCAAGGCCGGCGCGAAGTCGTCCTCGTACGACGAGTCGTCGCGCGCCGGCGTCGCCGCGGCCGAGGCCTCGGACGACGCGGCCGCTTCGGACCCGCCGTCGGACCCGATGGACCAGCGCCGCGCGCGGCCCCGGGCCTCGGCCGTGTCAGACGGTGATGGGGACGGCTCGCGCGCCGGCTCCTCCGCCGCGCCGCCGGACCAGTCCCCCAAATCAGCGACCGTCAAGAGCGTCGGGGTGCGGACGCTGCCGGAGGCGGCGGCGAAGTCCTCGGAGGAGTCGCTGGCGCGCGGGCTCTGCGGCGGCGTCTCGTCCGTCGCGGGACCAGCGTCCGTGTCGTCGTCGGACGCCACCGGGGGCTCACCGTCGACGCTCGCGTCGTCGGCGGCCGTCGCGAACGAGCGCCGGCCCGGCGTCGGGGCGTCTTCCGAGGCCGAGCCGTCGAAGGAGGCCGTCGCGACGCGCCGCGGGAACGCCTGCTCGCGGCGCAGCCGGTCGAGGATGTCGTCCTCCTCCGCGTCCACGGCCCCGGCTCCGGGCGCGGCGACGGCCTCGACCGGGTCGGCCTCGAGGCGCGTCTCGGCGCTGGCGGCCGCGGTGGAGAAGGACAGCGCGGCGGTCGTCGAGGCGCCGTCCGACCGCGGCGAGCGCGCGCGGGGCGAGGCGCCGCCGCCGCGCTCGGGCAGCGGCCACTCATTGGAGTAGCTCGTGTCGGCGGCGCCGGGCTGCCCAGTGTCGTCCTCGAAGTTATACAGCGAATCGACGTCCGACATGGTGCTCGCCCGCGCCAACCGGCAGCCGTGCGAGGCAGCCGCTTTGAAGGGCAAACTGGTGGTGATACCCGCACGCACGCCGCAGGAGGCGCGGCGCAACCGCGTGCTCAACAAGGGGTGCTATAATATCATCGTGATTAGAGTATTAGTGATCGACCCGCTCGCCGCGGTCTACGAGGCGGCACTCATTCGATTTGGCGGTCGAAGTGCCGCAGGATGCGCCGGAGGCACGCGGCGTCGCAGCCGCGGAGCGTGTGCTCGACGTAGCCGACGCCGTTCTCGACGGCCTTCTGGATATTGTTCGGGTCGTCGTCGGCCAATGACGCGTCCTGGACCGAGACCCCGAACTTCTCGCACAGCACCGCGATCTGCGCGTTCTTGTCGCCCAGGATGTCGCTCCCCTCGGCGCACCGCGGCGGCGCGTCCTCGAGCGGCTGCGGGAAGTCGAAGCGCGGATCCACGTGGTCCGCCGGGGTGGAAATGGTCACGTTGTGCCGCTCGCCCAGCGCGAACTCCAACGCCTTGTTGACGACATCCCGCCGCCCGAAGGTCGCGATGGCCACCTCCAGGTCGGACCGTCTCGCCTTGGCCACGAAGTCTTTGAACGCTTGGGCATCGACGAAGGTGTCCGCGTCGATCAACACCTCCTGGAGCGGCGCCTTCCGGAAGCGGCCCCAGACGTGGAACTTGGTCAGCGTACAATCGAAGTCGAAGATGGCCAGGCCGCGCGGCATGGCGCCCGAGGGTCCTCCCAAGCTGTCACAGGGGATCTCGACTCCAGCGCCGCGCGCGCGCTAGCTGCTCGGCACAGTGCACCACCACCCGCTTGCAGGTCACCAGCAGCAGTGTCCAAGCCCGAAACCGCTGTTATACCCGTGGCGGGCCTGCTTATTCAAGCTGTCCACGGGGAGCACAAAACCCGACAGGACGTCAGCAGGATTAAATCCATTTCGGGCTTTGGGGAGACGTGGCCGCAGCACGCCGTCCACATAGACGCTTCGAAAAAAGTACACGAACCCCGCTACTACTCAGCGGCAAAAAAACTACCGCCGCCGCGTCCGCGAGTCCTTCAACGAGATGGACGCCATGCCCCGCAGGATCTTGCGCAGCTCCACGACGCTCTCCAGGCAGAACTCGGCGCTGGTGGCCCCGGGTCCGATGCGCACGTTATATAGGTCGGGCGTCTCGTTCGCTTCGCCTTTCCTGGCATGCCACGACTTCAGCAGCTGGTACATGTCCTCGTCGCTCCGGTCGTCGCCGACGCATAAGACGAAGTCAAAGCCCTCCATAGTGTCCTCGTCCACGGCCACCTGTTCCTCGTAGCCGTTTCTAGGACCTTGCCGCAATACTTCTTCCAAGACTAAAGATTTGTTCACGCCAACATGCCTGACTTCCACTAGTTTATTCCCCTGGATGATCTCCAGCGGTAAAGTAGACATAACATCTTCCATGTGGATCTGCATGTCCTTGGCCTGCCAGGCCCCGAAGTGCGGGTCCGCGTCCCGGTAGTGCCAGGCTAAGCTCGATTCCTTGGATTCTATATAGGTCCCCGGCGTCCGTTCCGAGAAGTACGTCATAATAGGTCTCACCACGTCCTTCCACGACGTGTCCAAGTCCCGGCCCAACGAGGTCCACTCGTCCGAACCCGGCGCTCGGTGGCAAAAGCCAAACTCCGCCGCCAGACCGACCTTCAGGCGTCCGAGCCACTTCTCCATGAAGCGGCGCTCCCTTCCCGAAACGACGTACACCGTGTTCCGCGGGTCCCTCGCCAAAGTAGCGAGCAACTGCGTGACGACGGGCGCGGGCGTGGCCAACCGCGGCAGGGACTGGACCTGGGTCAGGGTCCCGTCATAATCCGTCACGATGAGTCTCCGAGACGCCCGGGAATAGGTCTGGAGGATCTTGCCCGCCGGGAGCTTGGGTAGTTTGGGGAGGAGCGGGGGATGCTCGCACACGTCCCGGAATTCATCGATGAACGACTTGGCCCAGTACGAGGCCGTGTTCGAACTGACGTAACGATGTAATTTGGCCCACCGCAACTCCCGCTCCACCCGTGTTAACGTCAACGCGTCGTGGATCGCCCGGGCTAATTCGTCCGTGTTCCACGGGTTCACGCGAATCGCACCGGATAAGGACTGGGCGCTCCCCGCGAACTCCGACAACACGAGCGCACCGGGGCCCTCCTTCACGAAGGGCTTGTCCACCTCGGTGTCGTCATCGTCGAACGCTTCTTGCGCGGCCACGTACTCGTGGCTCACCAGGTTCATGCCGTCCCGGACACTGGTGATGAGACAGGCGTCCGCTAAATGATAAATAGCGATGAGTTCGTCCTGGGGAATGCTCTGGTTGATGTAGTGGATCGGCGAGTACTCCAGGGTGCCGTAGACGCCGTTGATGCGCCCCACCAATTCGTTGACGTGCTTCGCCAGCGCCTGGTACTCCACAACCTCCGTGCGCGTCGGCACGCCCACCTGGATGAGCGTCACCTTCCCGACCCAACTCGGATTCCGCGCCAGGAACAACTCGAAGGCCAGTAATTTATGGGGCATGCCCTTGATGTAATCGAGCCGGTCGACGCCAATCAGGACCTTCCGTCCCTTGAACGTGGCCCCGAGCTCGGCCGTCCGTCGCCGCACCGCGCGACTCCTCAATTTATTGCGGATGAGCAGGGGGTCGATGCCGATGGGGAAGACGCCGATGGAGCAGAAGCGGCCGCCGAACTCGATGCCCTTCGGCGTCGTCGTGGACACGTCCAAGACCCGCGAACACGAACTCAGGAAGTGGCGCGCGTAGTCGTACGTGTGGAACCCGACTAGATCCGCGTGCAACAGGCCTTCGAGCAGCTCCCGGCGATACGGCAAAATACGATAAATTTCGGACGACGGGAAGGGCGTGTGCAGGAACCACGCCACGCTCACGCGCGGGTCCCTTCTACGTAACTCCAACGGCAGGCGCATCAAATGGTAGTCGTGGACCCAGACGTAGTCCGGCACCTGGCCCGTCGAGTCCGTCTCGTTCGGCAGGCCCGCGGACCACACCTCCAGCACGGCATCCGCAAACCTAGCGTTCGCCTCCTTGTACGCCTCCCACAGCAGCGCGTCGAACTTCTTCTCCGCGCCCGCCTGGTAGGCCGGGAGGGGCACGTAGTGGAAGAGCGGCCAGAGCACGTCGTTGCAGAAGCCGTTGTAGTACCTATCTACTAATTGCGCATCTAAGAAGACAGGATAACACCCGTGCTCGCGCATGAGGCGCTCCGCGACCCTGGGTCGCTCCGCGGGCGGCACGTCCGCGCCCAACCAGCCCACCCACACAAACTGCACGTCCGTCGCGATGCCTCTTAGGGCCGTGGCTAGGCCGCCCGGCGCCGTGTCAAAGGTCCACCGTGCTGTTCTCGCGTCCCGTCTCGCTCGTATCGGTAACCGGTTGGCCACGACCAAGACCCTTCTCGGCTTTCTATTAGGTTTGACGGGCTCCTCCTCTTCATGATCTTCCTCGTGGCCCTCCTGGGCTTTCAATTCTCGGAGGTGGCGCTGGAGCTCCTGGATCTCGGCGATGATCTGCTGCTCTTCGATGCTCAGCTGCTGTTCTTTATTGGGCGGGGGCGGGGGCGGCGGCGGCGCGTCGGCCATGGTCCTCCTTTTTGGGCCGTGTGAGATGCGGTGCGCTAGCGGTGAATGTATGTGTCAATGTGCCGCGGCGGCGGCGGCGGAGCGCTTGCCGCAGCTATTCGGATTTTGGTTCGCGGTGAGCCGTGCGCGGCACTGGATGAATCGCTCACGCTCTGGTGATATATAGTTGGCGACTCGTGGAGCACGCGGACGTCTGCTAAAGCGCAGAGCAAGCAGTACTCGTCGCAGTGCGTCTTTTTACGTCTGACGTCCTAAATTGCCTAAACGGGTTTTAAACCCGCACCGCTCCCGCACGAATAAGGCGAGTTGAAAAAAATTTGTGGTCCCCGTACAAGCGCCAGTTCGACCGCCCCGACGCTACTGCTGCAGCACGGGACTGACGAACACCTCACTGTTGCACGCGCGGCGATTTTTAAGCGCAGCGAGACGCCACCGGGCCGCTCAGGACCAAAGCACCTCACAGAGAGCGCAGCCGCCGCGCGACACCATGGATCCCACCGCGTCGAGCTTCAGCTTCAGCGGCGGCGCCGCCGAGTGGAGCCCCGGCGGCGCGCCCGCTGATCCCCAGGCCGCCTTCCGAGCAAAGTTAGGCGACACGCCCCCGCCGCCGCCCGCCGCGCCGGAGCCGCCGGCGCCCGCGCCGGAGGAGAAGGACAAATTGTGGACAAGAACAATGAAAATAGCCAACGGCGACCGCAGGGAGGCGAAGCGGCTCCTGCAAAATCCGGACGAGTTGTTACAGCACGACACGATCTGGAAGCACATGGATTTGGAAGACCTGAAGGCGTTAGAGGCGAGCCAGCAGGCCTCTCCCGTGGTCGAGGAGCCCGAGGAAGACGTTGTGGAGAAGGAGGAGATCGTGGAGATCCAGGAGGAGGACCCGCGCGAGCACCTGAACGTCGTCTTCATCGGCCACGTCGACGCGGGCAAATCCACGTTGAGCGGCAACATCCTCTATTTGACGGGCTACGTCGATAAACGGACGATCGAGAAGTTCCAGCGGGAGGCCAAGCAACGGAACCGCGAGTCCTGGTTCCTGGCGTTCATTATGGACACGAACGAGGAGGAGCGGGCCAAGGGCAAGACGGTGGAAGTCGGGCGAGCGCCCTTCGAGACGGAGGCGAAGCGATACACGATTTTGGACGCCCCGGGGCACAAGAACTACGTCCCGCACATGATCGGCGGCGCGGCGCAGGCGGACGTCGGGTTACTCGTCATCTCGGCGCGGCGAGGAGAGTTCGAGACGGGCTTCGAGCGGGGCGGCCAGACACGGGAGCACGCCATGCTCTGCAAGACGTTAGGTGTCAGGTTCCTCATCGTCGTGATCAACAAAATGGACGATCCTACTGTAGAATGGTCTAGAGAACGCTTCGACGAATGCGTCAGCAAGCTGAAGCCGTTCCTCAAGTCTTGCGGCTACCTGGTGAAGAAGGAGGTGCGCTTCATCCCCATCTCGGGCTTGACGGGCGCGAACGTCGTCAAGGAGAAGGTCGTCAGCCCCGAGGAGTGCCCGTGGTGGGAGGACTGCCGGAAGGAGGGCTTCCCCATGTCCGACCAGAAGACTCTCTTAGAACTCCTGGACAACATGAAAATTGAAGGCCGGGACGCCGAGGCGCCGTTGCGCGTGCCTCTCCTCGACAGGTACCACGATAGGGGCTGCATGACCATGGGCAAGGTGGAGGCGGGGCGCGTGAAGAAGGGCGATAAAGTGATCATCATGCCCACGGGCACGGAGACGACCGTGGAGGGCATTTTCGTGAACGACACCGTACCTGTTGGAAGTGCCAAGCCCGGCGAGAACGTCCACATCAAGCTAGGGAACAACGTGGCCGTTGAGGACATCTGCAAGGGCTTCGTCATGTGTTCGAGACCGCCGTGCAAGGCCGTTTTGACGTTCACGGCCCAATTAGCGCTGGTGGAGCTCCTGGAGCACCGACCTCTATTCACGGCGGGGTACGAGTGCATCATGCACGCCCACACTGTGGAAAGTGAGATCATCTGCGAGAAGATCCTGGACCAGGTCAACTTGAAGTTGAAGCCGGGCCAGAAGAAGCCGACGAAATTCCCCTACGCGAAGCAGGGCGCCGTGATTCTGTGTCGCATGACCGTGCCCCGGACCATTTGTCTGGAGCCGTATGACATCTTACAATGCCTGGGCCGGTTCACGCTGCGGGACGAGGGCAAGTCCATCGGCATTGGGAAAGTCGTCTCGTTGGAATAGTGCCGCGCGCTGGCGCCGCGGCGTCGGCCGGTGCTTCGAGTATACTACCGGGCATGCCTTGGATCGGGTGTTTGACACTAATATACTTACTTCTATGTTCCATGACCGCACGTCGGGCGATTTCTAGAGCGGTTTCACCGAGTAGATGTTCTCCAGCCGCGAATACACGTCCCAGGCCCGCCAGTCGACGCCCTCGCGGTCGCACCAGTGCTCCATCCAGTGCCAGGCCTCGGGCGACGGGAGCGTGCGCGGGCGGGGCCCTTCCGCCTGCCGCACGATATCGCCCCGCCGCAGGTGCCAGACCTCCAGCAGCAGCACGTGCTTCAGGTCGGACCCGTCGGGCTCCGCGACCGTGAATGACCAGAAGCTCGACGTGCGCTGGCGCGCGCGCATCACGTACTTGATCTGCGAGCCCCGCTTGTTCTCGAGGCAGTTGTCCAGCCTGTTGCCCTCCATGATCAAGCGCTTCAACGAGAGGATCTCCTCGACCCGCACCGTTTTGGGCGTGCCGCCCCTACTTGTGCCCGGGCCCAGTTTATAAGGTCCGTGGCCGTCGTACCAGCCGCCGTCCTCGTCGTACGGCACCGTCACCTCGCGGTTGGGGATCGTGACGCCTTCCAAAATCATCGGCCGCAGGCCCTCCTGGTTCGGTAGGAACGCCTCGTCGTCGTCGAAGACCGTGGTGCTCTCCGCGAAGGCGTCCATCTGCTGCTGCACCGTCTTCGGCGTGCGCCCGGCGCAGGTGAATTCGTCGTCGCTCCGGAACCGCTCGCAGAAGTAGTCCAAAGCGACGCCGACGGCGGCGGGCTCCTCCAGTGTTTCGCAGTGCGTCGCGATCCAAATTAACGCGTCCCTGTCGAGGAACGTCTCCACGTCTGGTTCGTTTAACCGCTGGCCGAAGACGCTCCCGCCAACGGCGTCGCCGACCCACGCCGGCGCGCCCGCGGCCGTAGCCTGCGCCCGCCGCAGCGCCTGTAACGGAGCACCACTCCGTTCGCAGAAACTCGCCGCGGCCTTTTTGGTCAGCGAGGGCACGAACTCCTGCACGGCCTTGCGCACGGACGTCTCGCCGCCGCCGGTCTGGACGTAGGCCCGCACAAACCGCAGCGCGATCCGGTTCGTGCGCTGGGGGTCGCTCGACGCGTCCAGGAGCAGCGCTTCCCTAAGCGGCGTTATGGCGTCGTAGGTCTCCAGGAGGTGCGCGCCCAGCGCGGCGACGGCGGCGTCCGGGTCCGTGGTCGTGACGTCGAAGTCCTCGGGCTCGCGCACCCAGCTGAACGACATTAAACCGCCGCCGGTCCAGGTGGCGAGCCGCGCGAGCCCGTAGGCGGCGCGTTGCGTCGGCAGCGTGATGCCCGCATCAAAGAGTTTCTTCACGAGCGCTCGTAACCGCACGTCGGCGGCCGCCACCTCGACGTCCGCCTGGGCCTGGGTCGCGAGGCCGCCGGATTCCTCGTAGCCCACGATGATGCAGGGCGCGATCCGTCGCCGGCACTCGCCAAAGAGCGGCGCCATCTCGTACGGTTCGAGCTCCTGGAGCTCCTCCGGCCGCTTCGCGAAGGGGTTGGGGAGCATGTGCAACGCGGTCGTGGTGCGGCGCGGCGGCGGCGTGGGCCGGAGTGCTTGCGTCGCGCCGAGCAGGACCAGGACGAACCTCATTGCTCGCTGCTGCGCCGTATAAGCCGTCATGCTATGTTGTGCTCTCCTTGCTTGTTTTCAAATCGATGGTGTCTACGCGCTTGCTCGTTAAGCTGGAGGGCTGGCTATCGAGCTATACGATCCCACGGCGACGCGCACGGGCCACAGTGGCCTGGATGGGACGACGCGTGCTGCCACGCAAAAGCTTGGTAATTGTTCGGGTTTTGGGGCGCGGGTTTTTTTATATCAAAGTGAGGCTCTTGCACTGCTCTCTCTGGCAATACAGACCACATCACTCAAAAGGAGTCGACGAAATGATACTTAAGCTCTCAATCTGCGTCCTGGCAGCGTTTGGAGGCACTGCGAACGCCCTGCAAGGCACACGACGCCAGTGCTTCAGATGGGCTGCTGCAGTCGCCCTCGCGCCCGGTGCGGCGCGAGCAGACGATGCTTTGGTCGACGCATTCACAATGCGGACCAAATTGCTGCGCCCGCTGCCGGCGGGGACCTGCGACGCGAAGACGCCGGACTGGCTCGTCGGGGACTGGACCGTGCGCGACCCGTGTCCACTGCGCCCGTCCGCCCCCACGCGAAGGAAATTCGAAACGCAGGTCGCGGCGTCGCGCTTCGAAGGCGTCAAGTTCCCGCAGAGTGGAGCGTTGGCCCCGAAGGGCGGCTTCACATCAAACATCGCCGGCGCGCGGCGCGGCACGATTCTCGCGCTACCGAACGCCGGCGCGGCGCCCAAGAACTACGCGCGCTCCTTCGCGCCTTCGCTCGGGACGTCCTCGGACGCCACCAACGCCAAATCGACGCTCCAGGCCTTCTGGTCCGTCGTCGATGGCGGCGGCGCGACCGACGTGACTGTTGAGCAGAAGGACAGCACACGAACCATCGTCCGCTACCTGGCGCCCACGGTCAAGCGGGGCGTGCTGCCGCAGATCATCACGGCGGATCGCCTCGCGTGCGCGTTGTCGTCCGAAGGGCCCGACTCGCTCGTCGTGACGGAGCGCTGGGCGCAGGCCTCGGTCGTGGACGACGCGGACGCGGCGCTGACAAGTCTCTCCGGGACGTACACCGCGTGGCACCGCTACGACCGCGTCGACGGGGGCGTGCGGGAGACGCTCAGGGTTGCGGCGTTCGACGATAGCGCCGCCGCCGACGACGACACGCGCCCGGCGGCCGTGTACGACTACTCCTTCTTCCTCCGGCGCGCGCCGGCAAGGTAGATGTAACAGCTTATAGGAGAATAGGGAACACCCGGCTAACTTCACGAGAATGAAGCACAGGACACACAAACAATTACCCGGTGGCTTTCACGCGGCCCTTCCACCGGTCGCTCGTCTCGGCGCGGGGCAGCGCTACCGCACGACGGTCGACGGCGGGTCCCCCGCGGCTTCGGGCAACACGTCCGCGACGTTGTCCTGGACTCTGCATGCTTCGAACTGGCGCGCAGACACGCTGGCTTTAGACCGGTCGTTGATGAGGTACGCCACGTCGTTACTGCTGATACCACACGCCTCTGCCGCGTCCTTCTGGCGGCCGAAGCGCCGCCACGACGCGTCACCGATTCGGCGGATCGCGACGACCTTGCACCTAGCGGACGTAGTTCGCTCCGCGCCGTGCGCGACGTCCTTCTGCACATACTTCTTCTTGTCACCGTCCTACACCTCTATCCCCTCCGCCCGCCGTTTCTTCTTCTTCTCGGCCCGCTTCTCGCGCTTCTGCCGCTTGCGCTCCGCCTTCTCGGCGGCCTTGCCTAAGGGGCGCTTCGGAGGGGCGGCGGCAGGTGATGCAGCCGGTGGCGCGGCTGGAGGCACGGGAGACGGGGCCGGCGCGGCGTCCTCGTCCTCGTCCTCCGTCGGAGGAACCGTCTGAGGCGCCTCGGCCCCGGCCACCGGTCGCCAGACGCCACCGCTCCAGCGGTCTGCGATTTTCTTCGCGAAGGTAGCTCCACAGCCGGGACACGTCTTCCGCCGGTTGTGGACCTTCAAAGAGCAGGCCGGGCACGTCTTCATCGACGGCGCGCGCTTCGGCTTCGGCGCCGCACTCGCGCCTGGCGCCGCACTCGCGCTCAGTGCCTCCTCGACGCCGCTGTAAAGGCCGCGGACCTCGTCCGTGCGGCGCGCTGCCTCGCGGGCCCAGAAGCCGCCCGCTTCTGTCGACCGAGGCTTGGCGGCCGGCGGCTTGTAGAGCGGGCACGTGCGCCGGTGCGGCCCGTGCTGCGCGCAGTCGCAGCCCTGACGCCGCGGCTTCGCGGGCACCGGTACCGGGGAGCGGCGGAACCCCGGAACCTTTCGGGTCGCCGGCGCGGCGGCCGGCGCGGTCCGGCCCCACAACAACTGCGTGTCGGCGACGCGCAGGAAGCGCTCGACCGCGTCGTCACCTATATCTTCCTGCAGCGCCGCCTCGAGCGCGGCGCCGCTGCCGGGCCGCGGCGCACCCTTCCTCTCCTTCCGCTCCCAGACCATGGTGGGACGCGCTTTGGGCGCCGCGCGCGCCGCACGGAGGTCCGTCAGCGTCGTCCTCGCGAACAAGTCTGTTTCCTTCGTAGAAGCGAGCGCGGCCACGAGCGCCCGCGCGGCCCGCGCCTCGTCCGGCACGTCCCGCGGAAACTTCTTCTTCTTTTTTTTTTTTTTCGGCGGCGCGAACCAGACGGCGCCGCGCGCGGCCGCGACGCGCGCGGGGAAGACCGCGCGCCGCACCGCCTCGACGCCGTCGGCCGCGATCCCCTCAACGACAGCCTCGGCGAGCGCCACCCACGCCGCGTCCGCGTCCCGCGCCTTTCGGAGGCAGTCCACGCGCGCCGCGAGCAGGAAGGGCGTCGCACCCGCTTCATTTATGAGCCGCGCGGCCACGGCCTCGACGTTGGCGGCGTAGAGCCGCCGCGGCGCGGTGGCGTCAGCCGCAAGCCACGCGGCCACCGTCGCCGCGAGCCCGCGGTCCGCCTCGCGCGTCGCCTCGCCGGCGCGCTCCACCAGGGTCGCGACGAGCGTCGTGCCGAGCGCCATGCTCTCGCTCGGCGCGCAGGCCGCGCCGTCGAGGAGGCAGGTGTCCGCGCAGTTGACGAGGGCCTGGGCGATGGCCGCGCCCTCGCGCTCGCCCAGTAAGGAGGCGACGCTCTTGGCCAGGCCGTCGGCCTCCTGGATGGACGACGGGTTGACGCGCAGGGCCAGGCGCCGCGCGCGGTCCAGGGCGTCCCGCGCCGCCGCGTGGTTCTGGATCTTGAAGGCGTGCGCCCGCAGCGCTATTACCAGCTCGTCGAGCTGCGCCGGGTGCTTCAATTCAGGATTTACGGCGGGCGCATCTGCGTTCACGAGGAGTAGCGCCGCCCGCGCCGCAAGGAGACACGCGCGCGCGCCCCGATCCTCCGGCCGCACTCCCTGGTTGCTGAGCGCCTCCGCCGCCCGCACGAGCGCCGTCGGATCCGAGGGGCACAGGTCGTATAACAACGACGCGCACCGCGTCCGTTCAAGGGACGGCGCCCCGGCCCAGGCCGCCACCGCGGCGAACGCGTCGCGCGTCGCCGCCAGGAGCGCCGGGTCCGTGGACGCGAAGACGCCCGCGTCGCCCACGAGCGCCGCGCCGTCGCGCGCGGACCGGACGCTGGCCGCGTAGCACCGTAACGCAGCAGCCGTCTCGCCCCGGCGGCCGAAGCGCCGCGCGACAATTGCGCAGATCCGGGGCTGGTCCTTACTGGCGTGCGTCCGGGTCACGCCGCCCTTATGCGGCGGCGGCCGCTTCAGGGCGTGGGCCTTCCAGGTGCGCTTGCCGCCGGCGAAGCGCCAGCCGAAGGCCTGGTCCGCGCACGCCTCCGACCCTTGCACGGCGTGCGGGCAGAAGGTGCCCTCCGGCACGAGTGCCCGCTGGTCGGTGCGTGCCCGCGATCGCTTCGGCTCGGGCTTGGGTGCTTCCACGAGCGGCGCCGGCGCCTCCTCGGGGATGTCGTCGTCCTGCGTCGCGATGAGGTCGAGCAGGCTCTGCGACATCCTCCTCACGCAGCGGCCGTGCAGCGCTTAACAGCAGTGGCCTGAGTGCTGCGGCCTCGACGCTCCGTGCTGAACTGAACCCGCAGCGATGATTGCACAGCGCT